>MAAB01029701.1_pt1 | contig 23160 bp, 16 predicted proteins | sample 1115991 | NCBI WGS metagenome assembly MAAB01 (sample SAMN04961124, study PRJNA320927) | seawater metagenome | isolation source: sample BD02T18 sea water enriched with oil for 18 days | place: USA:Gulf of Mexico | collected 2013-07-27
GAAGTTTGCTCCGTAAAACTACTTTATCCACGGGAGTAATTTCAAATCCCACACTATCCAACAACGCATCGTTACACAAGACTTTTTGATTTATTTCATCGCCTCCTTTATTAACGCAGTGTGTAGCTGACTTTAAAAGCTTCACCTCACTCTTTAAGTGTAGACTAGGTTTATCTGCAAAAGCGAACTCATCTATTATATCGGCACATTGTTCAACAAGTTTAGCGCCTTGCTTAATTAACCAATGACAGCCTTTCGCCTGTTTATTTTCAATAGAACTAGGAATGGCAAAAACATCTCTATTTTGTTCTAGAGCACAACGGGCTGTAATCAAAGAACCACTTTTTAATTCTGCTTCTACCACTAAAACCCCTAGGCTTAGCCCACTAATAAGACGGTTTCTCTTTGGAAAGTGCCCTGCTCTTGCCTGTGTACCAGGAATAAATTCACTTATGATAGTGCCGCTAGATGCGATTATTTTCTGCACTAAAGAGCGATGTCTACTGGGATAGACTTGGTCTAACCCCGTAGCAACGACCGCGATTGTACTCGCTGGTTCATTCATAGCGCCCTGATGAGCTGCAGCATCGATGCCAAGAGCTAAACCGCTAGTAATAACAAAATTATGCTGCGCAAGTTGCTGGCATATTCTGTATGCGGTCTCTCTACCTCCAGCACTAGCCGATCGGCTCCCTACTACAGCTACCTGAGGGGCATTAAGTAAGAGCGAATTGCCTTGTACAAATATCACTAAAGGTGGATCATAAATTTGTTTGAGTAATTGAGGATAACAAGTATCGTCATAGCAAATAATGGCGCTATTACAGTTATCGCTAGCTTGGATTATTCGAGTTACTTTTTGCCAATCAGGCTGATGAAAAGCGTGAAGTTGCTTCACATTTAAAGCATTAGCGGAACTAAGTACTGAAGCTTGATTATTGAAAGAAAATAACGCAGTTAAGCCATACGTTTCAACAAGCGCTAATTTTTTATGGATGGCTAACCGAGGAACAAGTTTTAAGGCTAGCCAGTATTCAATATTGCTTTTACTGTTATTAATCATTACTTGTCTTCTCCCTAAGAACAAGTCAGACATTTTATGTTACTTTCATAAAATGAAAGCAACATAAATCATTAAACAGTGAGTTGGTTAATCTGGAGCTGTGATCAAATCATTTATTCTCGCTGGTTTTTCAGTATGAAGAATAAGCGCCATACTGGCTTTTTGGTACACCTTAAAAATCATTAGCTCACCTAACTGCTCTTCTGGCATTTTATAATCACTACCCGTTAATTTATTCCAACGTGAAGACTCTATGCTATAAATAGGACCATCACCCGTATCTACAACGGCGGGACTTGTCCTTTTTATCGCCATTACATCACCAACGGTCACCTGGTGGTCAATACCACGATTAATCATTACAACTTCAAGTTTAGCGAACTCACGACCATTACTTGTTGCTTTAACAATAGAGCCACGAACTGATTCATTAGCTGCTTTCATAGAAAAAATGGCAGGTAACAATTGCCCATCATTGACTGGTACAACAAAGTTTCCTGCATGGATTTCTCTTTTTACTGAGCCAACACTCATAGTAGAAGGCACATCATTATCTATATCACCCCGCCTAATAACCTGTCCGGTTCCAACTAGGTTGACATAAAAACCTAAAGAATCTTCAGTTTCAGGATCAAAAAGCTCTTCTCCTTTATCATAAATAGCATAACTTTGTGCAACTTCAAGATCAGCATTCACATAGACCTTAAAGTCTTTCGTTGTCATTCTATAGCCTTCATCGCTACCGATAATATGTGGTAGCTCTTCTAGCTCATCTTCAGTAAATAGATGGTCATATCTAACAAAAGGAGCAATAACTTCTAAAGGTAACAAAGTAATCGCAGAGCCTTTTTTCTTTTCTTGACGAATTTTTGGCGACCATTTATAGCTTGGTTTTACAGGCTCCACCACTAACATTGGTTCACCATTTTCGTCAAAAACAAGTTTTAAAACATCACCGGGGTAAATTAAATGTGGATTATTAATTTCTGGGTTTAAGCGCCAGAGCTTTGGCCATAACCAAGGTTGTTCAAGAAATAGTGCTGAAATATCCCATAATGTATCACCTTTCACGACTACATGTGTCTTGGGTGCATCATCATTAAGCTTAATCTGATCGGCAAAGACTACCAATGAACAAGAAATTAAAGATAATGTAAGTACTATTTTTTTAAGCATGGAGCTCATTCCTTTTCGTGCATACTGCTGTAACGCACTATAATTATTAGTTATATCGAGTGACTTAAAAATGCAGGTTTCAGTTACAGTTACTTGGGTATATAATTAAAACATAACATTCTAGATTAATTATCGCTAATTCTTTTATAAAATATGACTATTTTAACTGTTTTACGTTTTCCTGATCCGCGTTTAAGAACAAAAGCGCAGCCCGTTGCTAAAATTACAGATGCTACGGCTACAATTATAGACGATATGCTGGCAACTATGTACGAAGAGAAAGGTGTAGGTCTCGCAGCTACCCAAGTAGATATTCATCAACGTATTGTGGTCATGGATACCTCTGAAAATAATGATCAACCCATTATATTTATCAACCCAGAAATTATTGCCACGAGTAATGAAACGTCGATTAATGAAGAGGGTTGTTTATCTGTTCCTGGGACTTATGCCAAAGTAGATCGTCATGATGCCTGTACCGTTAAAGCACTTGATCGCCATGGTAATGAGTTCACTTTAAACGCCACTGAATTACAAAGCATTTGTATACAACATGAACTTGACCATTTAAAAGGTGTTTTATTTGTTGATTACCTATCTCCTCTCAAGCGTCAACGCATTCAAAAGAAGCTTGAAAAAGAAGCTAAATTCGACAACAAGCAATAAGTAAGTGCTTACAAACCTTAAATAATAGGAATTCCTTTGGTCACTCCACTTAATATCATTTTTGCAGGTACTCCTGAATTTGCAGCCCAACACCTAGCAGCATTAATTAGCTCTGAACATAATGTTGTCGCAGTTTATTGTCCGCCAGATAAACCTGCTGGTCGAGGTAAAAAGCTAACCGCTTGTGCAACCAAATTACTCGCATTAGAACACAACATTATTGTTGAACAGCCTGTAAATTTTAAAAGCGAAAATGACCAACAACAATTAGCAAAATATGATGCTGATATTATGGTTGTTGTTGCTTATGGGTTGCTATTACCTGAAATCATTTTAAACACTCCGCGTTTAGGCTGTATTAATGTGCATGGATCGATTCTCCCTAAATGGCGAGGTGCTGCACCGATTCAACGTTCACTCGAAGCTGGAGATAAGAAAACTGGTGTCACCATTATGCAAATGGATAAAGGGTTAGATACTGGAGACATGATATTAACCGCTGAATGCAAAATAGAAACTACAGATACCAGTGCCAGCCTTTATGAAAAACTTGCTAACTTAGGTCCCGCGGCCTTAGTTGAAACATTAACAATTATGGCTGAGCCTAATTATCAAGCAAGTGCACATAATATTGTTCAAGATAATGAACTCGCCACTTATGCCCATAAGCTTGATAAAACCGAAGCCGAACTTAACTGGCAACTCAGTGCTAACGAGCTGCACCGAAAAGTTCGCGCTTATATCCCTTGGCCAGTTTCACAATTCACCTTGACAGAATCTGAAAGTAAGCAACACAAATTACGCATTTGGCAAGCATCAGTGCAAGAGTATCAAGGCACTGCTGCTCCAGGCACAATACTAAAGGCTGACAAAGAAGGTATACAGGTCGCAACAACTGAAGGCTCGTTACGCTTAGAAGTACTTCAACTTCCGGGAAAAAAAGCATTGCCCGTGAAAGATATTCTTAATGGTCGCAGCGATTGGTTCGTTGTTGGCAGCTCTATAAACACGCTTGGTTAAGAAAAAAATGACAATTAATATTAGAGCGCTTGCAGCAAAATGTTGTTACGCCGTTATAGATCAAGGACGAAGCTTAAGTGATGAATTACCAAAACAACAAGATAAGTTGATAGGTAAGGATAAAGGTTTACTTCAGGAGATTTGCTACGGTGTACTCCGCTACCTTCCTAAATTAGAAAACGATGTTCGCCACTTAATGCAAAAACCACTTAAAGGAAAGCAACGCGTTTTTCATTTTTTACTGCTCGTGGGTGTTTATCAAATAAGGTATATGCGTATTCCTGATCACGCCGCGGTTAGTGAAACTGTATCGGCAACCAGTACATTAAAAAATCGCCACATGAAGGCACTTGTTAATGCCGTACTTAGAGGATTTCTTCGTACACTAGAGGCCGAAAGCAAACAAGAAAATAAAACTGATAAAAACTTACCTGAGCCAATAAAATACAACCACCCAGGTTGGTTTATTAAAAAAGTACAACAAGGCTATCCTGAACAATGGCAGGATATACTCAACGCTAATCAAAATAAACCGCCTATGTGGTTACGTGTCAATCAACAACACCACACAAGTGAACAGTATCAAGTTTTGCTTAGGGAAGCGAAAATTGACATTGCTACCATTGAGCCAAACTCTCAAGCAATTGCACTTGCTAAACCACTTGATGTTGCTAAATTACCTGGCTTTGAAAATGGCTGGGTTTCAGTTCAAGATGGCGCAGCTCAACAAGCTGCACGTTTGTTAGATTGTCAGCCCAATGATGTCGTACTAGATTGCTGTGCTGCGCCAGGTGGTAAAACTTGTCATATTATTGAGCAAACCCCTGATATCGCCTCAATGACAGCAATTGATATTGAAGAAGACCGTTTAACACGAGTTTATGAAAATTTAAATCGCTTAAAGCTAACCGCTGAAGTAATAGCTGCAGATGCAGCCACTAAAGAGTGGTGGTCGGGTGAACAATTTGACCGCATACTACTTGATGCGCCCTGCTCTGGAACTGGCGTTATTCGCCGCCATCCTGATATAAAATGGTTACGTAAAGCCGATGATATTGATAAGTTGGTGGTATTGCAGCAGCAAATCCTTGACAATATCTGGTCGCTGCTCAAACCAGGTGGTACCTTACTTTATGCTACCTGTAGTATTTTGCCTGAAGAAAACTGTCAGCAAATATCAAGATTTATTGAACAAAATCAAAATGCACAATTAATTGCCATTACCCGTAATAACGCAGATACTGATGAAAATGCAATCGGTTGGCAATTATTACCTGATGCTGAAAACATGGATGGCTTTTATTACGCCAAATTGTTGAAACTCAAATAATAGAAGCAGAAAAGTAGCACATGAAAATAATCATAGTGGGTGCAGGACAAGTTGGCGGAACATTAGCCGAAAACCTTGTTGGTGAAAACAACGATATTTCAGTCGTCGACGTAGATAATGAAAAACTTCGTGAACTACAAGATAAAATGGACTTACAAGTTGTTACTGGGCAAGGTGGTCACCCTGACGTTTTAAAAGGTGCTGGCGCGGAAGATGCTGATATGGTTATTGCCGTTACCAGTGATGACGCTACTAATATGATCACCTGTCAAATATGCTCTTCACTCTTTAATACGCCGAAAAAGATTGCCCGAATACGCTCAAATCAAATATTGAAATATTCAGAACAGCTTTTCCATAAAAAGCATATTCCGGTGGATCATATAATTGCCCCTGAAGAGTTAGTAACTCGAGATATTGCACGCCTCATTGACTATCCCGGTGCTTTGCAAGTCTTAGAGTTTGCCAATGGAAAAGTAAGTTTAGTTGCAGTCAAAGCATATTATGGTGGTTTACTCGTTGGACATGCACTGTCAACACTAAGAGACCATATTCCTAATGTAGATACTCGTGTCGCTGCTATTTACCGAAACGGTAAACCAATTCGCCCTCTGGGTACTACAGTGATTGAAGCCGATGATGAAGTGTTTTTTATCGCTGCCAGTATACATATTCGAGCAGTGATGAATGAATTACAAAAACTTGAATCGGCTTATAAACGAATTATGATTGCTGGCGGTGGTAATATTGGCGCTGGTTTAGCCCAGATTTTAGAAAAAAATCATCTAGTAAAACTCATTGAACGTTCTCCCAAACGAGCTGAACAATTAACTTCAGAGCTCAATGAAACATTGGTTTTCGCAGGAGATTCTTCTGATCAAGAATTACTTACTGAAGAAAATATTGATCAGTTTGATATTTTTATCGCGGTAACGAATGATGATGAAGCCAATATCATGTCATCACTGCTCGCTAAAAAACTTGGCGTGCGTAAAACTATGGTACTTATTCAGCGTGATGCTTATATTGATTTAGTGCATGGCAGTACTATTGATATTGCCATATCGCCCCAGCAAGCCACTATTTCTGCACTATTAACACATGTCAGACGCGGTGCTATTGATAATGTTTATAGTTTGCGCGGTGGTGCTGCTGAAGCTATTGAAATTGTTGCTAAAGGTGATGAAAAATCATCAAAGGTCGTTGGCCGTGCAATCAAGAATATAAAGCTACCGCCTGGCGCAACAATTGGGGCAGTTGTTCGTGGAAATGAAGTTTTGATTGCGCACTCAAATACCTTGATTAACGAAGAAGATCACGTCATTTTATTTTTAGTTAATAAACGCTATATTTGTGACATAGAGAAACTTTTTCAAGTTAGTGCTATTTATTTCTAAATGCATTGTTAACTTTGCCTAACGTAATACTCTTTGCATGTTAATGACTTCACCCTCTCCTCTTTGACATAATTATTTACAGCTAACCACTTATCCTGCAATTGATTAGCTGTAATAATCTTCCTTGTTCGTATAAAAAGCTAATAATTTACAAGGAATTTTATGAAAGTATCTAAAGTACTCACGGCCATCACGCTGGCATTAAGCAGCATGGCTTTTAATAGCCAAGCTGAGCTTGTTGATAGTACTCAAAACTGGCAAACTTTTGAAACTGAAAATTTTCGTGTTCATTTCACCCCTGAATACCGTCGATGGGCCTTATCAAGTGCAAGAGAGATGGAAGTTGTTCGCCAACGTATTAAAGAACAACAAGGTCGTATTCTCACAGAAAAAGTCGATGCATATATCGTTGACCCTTACAATGCAGCTAATGGATTTGCTTTACCGCTAAGTCATCGACCTTATATGGCTTTCTTCGCCACGCCCCCCCAATCAGACACTATTATTGCTAACTCTACCGGTTGGCAACAACTATTAGTGTTGCATGAATATGTTCACCTTGTTCATTTAGGACAAAAGAGCCGTAATACATGGCGTAACAATTTAGCTAATTGGTATGATATTTATGATGCTTCACAAATCAATGAAGAGCGCTGGGTAAGTGAAGGTTATGCCACATTGCTCGAATCAAAACTGACCGGTCGAGGCAGATTATTTAATAATCAAGTGGAAGCAATTATTCAGCAATTTGCTCGACAAGGTGCTTTGCCTAGTTATGACCAATTGAATGCAGGCGATGATAGTTTCATGTCTGGCTCTATGGCCTACCTTGTTGGTGTACGCTATTTAAAATGGTTAGAAGATAACTATGGCGAAGAGACACTTGATTCTGTTTGGACTCGTTGGTCTGCGGTTGAACAACGTGATTTTGAGATGGCATTCCAAGGTGTATTTCCAGATACAGCGAAAAACCTTTATCAACGCTTTATTGCTGAATACACCTTTAAAGCAATGCAACATGAAGTTCAATTAACAGCACAAAGTAACGAGGATAATCGTTCAAAATTATGGTTAGATTTAACTGGGTATACTAGTGCTCCAAGTTTAAGTCCCAACGGTGAACACCTTGCCATTGTTGAAACTCAACGAGCAGAAAAAGGTAATTCCACCAAGTTAACTATCTATAAAACAGGTGAAAACACAAAAAGCATAGAGGAGTTTGCAAAAAAATCCAAAAAACTATTAGCTGATGACCCACAAGATATTGTTGATAAAGCGCCCGATGTTTTTAAACGAGAAGTAGCATACACCTTAAATCAACGAAACAATCGTGGTATAAAAAATCCTCGTTGGCTTGATAAAGATACCATTATTTATGGCTCTAGTAGCTTATCGAAGAAAAATAGCTACCATCAAGATCTCTTTTCTTGGCACTTACCAACAGACACAATAAAACAGCTGACAAGAAGTGCAAACATCCGTCGATTTGATATTAGTAACGATGGACAATTTATTGTTGCTGAGCGCAGTCGATTTGGCAACTCACAATTAGTTAAAATAAATTTAGCCCCTAGCTCTTTCGGTGAAGTCATCGAAGAGCTAACACCACCAAGTCTTGAGAAGGTTTACGATTTCCCTCGACTGAGACCAACTCTTGATGACTCCCCTTCAACTAGTTTTGCTTATATTAGTTCAAGCCTAAACAAAAAATGGCAATTAAATGTACGCCAGTTTGATAGTGAACAAGCGCAAATGATACCTTTGCCTAAACACTATCAATTTCTTTCATTCCCTGAATGGTCTAAAGATGGTCAATCACTGTATTTTGTTGCCGGTTTAGAAAGTGCAACACGCTTATACAAATATGATTTTTCAAGTAAAGTTCTAACCGCTTTGACCTCTGGAGAACAAGTTATTACTTGGCCTATGGTGAAAACAGATGATGAACTGCTTCATATGGCGATTAATGCTCAAGGACCAGATGTTTATCAACTTGATTTGACTAAGGCTAACAAGCAAATAATAACAAACACCACCACTACCTCAGAAATGACTGTTAACTTGGCTGACAAGTTACGACTTCCTGAAGCTGTTATCGCTGTCGATGAAAGTATTGGTACACAATCCCCTTACGGTATTGGGCCTCAACAAGGAACAATAACTATCGCTGAAAGTATTTATTCAGCCAGTAGCAGCATGTTGGAAGTCGGTTATAAATCAGGTGATGTGCTGTCTCGTTTTGATTGGCAAGTTAATGCAAGCCAAGATATATTCAAAAACATTATCTCTGGTGCATCAGGTGCTATCCGTTGGCAAGGTTGGCCAATAAAATTACTAGCTCACAGTTATATATTTGACTTGAAAACAGACAAACAAGATAGTGATTCATTAAACTTAAGTAAAATATCGGAACAAGGACTATTACTTGAAGCTCGCTATCCCTATAGCAAAGAGACCCTGACTATCGATGTATTTGCACAAGCACAAGCATCACAATTTGAAAACAGCCAGCATGTTGATTTTTCTAGTCTGTCTTTCTCTCTTGGTATTGAACAAAGTTGGTCACACGATCAACAGAGCTGGGGGATATCTCAAGCAATAAATGCTCAATTGATTTCGGCCCAAGATGACCTAGCAGAAATTAATGGTAATAACGGCAGTTATACTGGTAGTAATGGTCTAGCAAACTTGAACGCACATATACACGGCTTTACTTTAGGTTTTAATTATTTGTGGGCACAACGCTCAGAAGATGCTGGTGAAATCCTCAGTTTAGGTGGTTACGCTTCAACACTAATTCAAGAAAAAGCGCACCTCAATAAACAATTGGCACCTGAATTAGCGTTTTATCGTCAAGTCGGTAATGACTATCAAGCTTACCAAGCCTATATACCTGTAAAATTTATCGAGATTTTTTATACTCGCCATAAAATGGCAGAGCAGGAGGTCATTGATAGCTACGGTGTAAAAGGCTCACTGAATAATGACTTTGGTTTTACTGGATTAACCAATATAGCCATTAATTATGGTGTCGCACAAGTAAATCCAGAAACGACAAGTTCGGATACTCAAGGCTGGGTAGCACTTAGTTATAAATGGTAATTAACCAGTTAAAATTGTAGTTAGAGGATTAATGAAATCGTATATAGATATTTAGCTATATACGATTTATGAACGCCAGAAGGCAGGCGTAAATAGAACAAGCAAGGTAAATATTTCTAGACGACCAAACAACATGGCCATGATTAATACCCACTTACTCATATCGTTAATCGAAGAAAAGTTTGCCGCAACCTCCCCTAACCCTGGACCAAGATTATTAATACAGGCCGCTACAGCTGTAAAGGCGGTAATATCATCCATGCCAGCAGCCAATAGCAATAACATACAAATCACAAACACAGCTGCGTATGCAGAAAAGAATCCCCATACCGCTTCAACAACACGATCAGGCAACACTTTTCGACCTAATTTAATACTAAAAATAGCCTTGGGATGTACCAGCTTGTTTAATTCACGCAATCCTTGTAAATATAATAAAACTACCCGTACGACCTTCATACCACCACCAGTACTACCCGCACAACCACCAATGAAACTTGAAAAAATGAGTAGCATGGGCAATAACGTTGGCCAATCCGCAAAAGAAGTCGTGGCAAACCCCGCTGTCGTACTAATAGAAACAGATTGGAATAATGCTTGGTCTAATGCTTGATCAGCATCTTGATAGGTACCTGTAGTTAAGAGCACAATAAAACAAATTAAAGTCAGTACAATTTGGATACCAATAAATACCTTAAACTCAGGGTCATAGAAATAACTCTTTATCGATCGACTTTGCACTGCGGCATAATGCAAAGCAAAGTTCACCCCTGCAATCAGCAGAAATGTCACACACACTAAGTTAATGGTTGGACTATTAAAATAGCCCATACTGGCGTCATGGGTAGAAAAACCACCAATAGCAATCGTTGAAAAAGCATGGCAAATAGCATCAAACCCTGACATACCAGCAAGCCAATATGCTAAAGCACATGCAATAGTTAACCCTAAATAGATGTACCATAAATGCTTTGCCGTATCAGCAATTCGGGGCGTCATTTTAGAGTCTTTTACCGGCCCAGGAGTTTCTGCACGATATAGCTGCATTCCACCAATACCAAGCATAGGCAGAACGGCAACGGCTAATACTATTATCCCCATACCACCTAACCACTGTAGTTGTTGGCGGTACCACAAGACTGCGTGAGGTAAATCATCAATATGATTTAAAATCGTTGCCCCTGTTGTAGTTAACCCTGAAAAGGATTCAAAAAAAGCATCAGCAGTAGAGAGATTGGGTTGTTCTAATAACATCAAAGGGATAGCGGAAAAACTAGCTAATACAAACCAAAAGAGTACAACAATTAAAAAGCCCTCTCTGGCTTTCAGGTCTGTTTTTTCGAGACGGTTTGGATACCAAGCTAAAAAGCCGGTACAAATACACCATAGAAAAGCCAGAATAAAGGGTAAACCACCACCATCGCGGTAGATTAGTGAAATTAACGCAGGAGGCAACATGGTCACACTAAGTAACCCAACCAATAAGCCTAAAATTCGGATAATATTTTTATATTGCACGTTTTATTTTTCTTATTCGATTTATTATTCGATAGTAGTCAACTTTAATTGTCCTGAAGACAATGTATGTAACTTATCCTGCATTAAACTCAATTTTTCTATTGGAATCGCGAGTCGAAAAATGACTGTTTGTTGATAATCCTGAGTGACAACTTTACCTTCAATTTGCCTAAGCAAATGCAAAACATCATCTATTTGGCTATATTGACATGCTAAGGTTTTATGCACCATAGCTATTTTAATTTTTGACTGTAAAAATGCTAATGCTTGGCGAACACTACCACCATAAGCTCTTTGTAAACCACCAGTTCCTAATTTAGTCCCCCCAAAATATCGAACAACAATTGCGCAAACTTGGCCTATGCCACCCCCTTGTAATGCCAATAACATTGGCTTTCCCGCGGTGCCTGTCGGTTCGCCATCATCAGAAAACCCGTAACCTTGACTATCATCGGCCGCTTTTGTCAAAAAAGCAGAACAATGATGACTAGCTTGCGGGTGAAGTTGCTGCAGCTCTTTTAACATAGCCTTAGCTTGTGCAATATTGTCACAAGGACGAAGATAACAAATAAATCGACTACGGCTAACAATGATTTCATCTTCAACATCATTAACCGCTATAGCGTAAGATTTAGTCACAGTTAGTAGTTACTAGTCATATTTATTTTAAGCCTAAATCTCTAGTCATATTCTCATTATGTGACTGATGAACAATAATATTGTCTTCTATGCGAATACCACCAAAACAACGCATTTCATCGACATTTTGCCAGTTAACTTGATCGCCATTAGCCGATGCTTTTAAGTCTGCTAATAATGAATCAATGAAATATAAACCAGGCTCAATAGTAAAAACTTGGTTTGCTTCTATCATACGTGACGTTCGTAAAAATGGATGTGCTGCTGGCGTATTAACATGGGTTCCACGTTCATCAGCCATAAAACCACCAACATCATGTACTTGTAAACCTAAATGATGACCTAAACCATGTGGGAAAAATGTCGAAATGATACCTGATTCTACAGCCGTATCAGCATCAACATTGATAAAGTTAAAATCACGCAATACCTGACCTATGGCTCTATGTGTTTCTATGTGAAGATCAACATAACTCACCCCTGGCTTTAATCCTGCGACGGCATTAAGCATCAGCTTATCCATACGGGCAATTAATTCAGCAAATTTATCATTTTTATAAGAATAGGTACGGGTAATATCTGCAGAATAACCATTAAAATTAGCCCCCGCATCTATGAGAAATGATTGATGTACTTGTGGTGTCGTCTTATCCAAAGACATGTAGTGCAAAATAGAGCAATTTTTATTTAAAGCAACAATATTACCGTATGGTGTGTCATTCGTACCGTAACCTATAGACTTAAGATACGCATGTTGAATATCGTATTCACTATCACCTTGTAAAAAGGCATTACGGGCTGCTTGATGTGCTTTTACTGCTAAAACATTCGATTGGCGAAGACATTCGTGTTCATATTTACTCTTATAACCACGGTGGTAATGAATGTAATTAAGTAATGGTTCAGGATTAATAGCTTCAAAGCCCAGTGCTTTTGCGACTTCAAAGTGACTACCAATATAAGCAAAACCCTTTTTATCATAAGGTAATAACTTATCTACCTCACTTGCATTAGTTAATATTTTGATAGTAAAAAGCTCACCCCAATAGCTTTCTGCTAAAGGTGTTACCTTATGCCAGAAATCTACAGGTTGATAGTAAATGAGTGTTGGCTTATCTTCACCATTTACCACTAACCAAGAGTTTGGAATATCAATTAATGGTAGCCAATATTTGAAGTGAGGATTTACCTTAAACGGGTAGCAATTATCATCAAGAAAAGCCTTAATTTCTTGTCCAGAATGAATAACTAAACCTTCTAGGTTTTCACGTAAAAGTACCGATTTAGTCATCTGTTGCAATTGGGCAATATGAGCTGGATATTGGCTAGCCAACTTAGTTTGAAGTGTTGTCATGTATTCTGTCTCCGAAAAAACGGCCATCAAAAAATTTTGTTAATGATATCATATCCCTGAAAAGCCATGCCACAGACAAGAGAATACTCCATTTTAAATGTGCTAAATTTGTGCATATAACTTTGCAAAGAGGCTAAAGCCTTTATCTAACTATTAGTTAATTAATCACCAATACTCATATTGATAACTTGCTCAAAAACTTGACTGACCTGCCCTGGTTTATGCTGATAAATCTCTTGATACGCTAATACGCTTTTTACGTAATTACGGGTCTCTTTAAAGGGAATTGTTTCTATCCAAACATCTGCTGGCATAGCATGACTGTCCTTTAACCAGCGTTTTACTCTATAAGGCCCAGCATTGTATGAAGCGGTAGCAAGAACCTGATTCCCTTTATTTTTATCTAAAAGGTTACGTAAATACTTTGTTCCTAATTTTATATTATTATCCGCATTGAACAAATACTGTCGACTAACGTTACCTCGCTTTAATTGCTTTGCTGTTTTAGGCATAAGCTGCATTAACCCTTTTGCGCCTACCGGTGAACTTGCGTCTGTCATAAAGGAGCTTTCTCTCCTAGCAATGGCAAAGGCCCACGCAGGGTTAATCTCCTGCTTCTTAGCATGCTGATTAATCTTCTTATCAAAGGCCTTTGGAAATCTCAATTCAACATCATCCATATAACCAACTTGTGACAAAGTGAATATTGCCCGATCAAACCAGCCATTTTCATTAGCGAGTTTTGCCGCAACTAATTTTTCACGCTTATTGAGCTGTGTAAGCCAATAGCGCCACTCTCTTCGTGCTTTTACATAACGGCCCAAATAGTAAAATTCAAATGCCCGCTTCGCTGAAGGATATAACAATATTGCGTTTTTCTCTTGACTACTGATTGCTAACGGACTGTCTTGTAGACTAACAGGAGTTTCTAAATAACTTGCCGCCAAAAAACCATAATAATGACGTTTACTTGATAATTCGTTCATAACATCTTGGCCATGCTCTAAGTCATCCGTTTCGATTAATGCCCTTGCATACCAATAACGCCACTGCAGTTTTGTTTTATATTTTTCTGGCATGCTTGCCAACTCTTGCAAAACCAATTGCCAATTTTGCTGCTTTAATACTTCTGTTAATTGCCACTGCATGACATTGCTATCTACATTCAGCGGGTCCAACTTTTCTAGCCAAGCTCTCGCTTTTGGATGATTTTTACTTGCCAAAGCGACGGCAAACTTTGCCACTATTTGCTGGTATTGTTTTGTTGAGAAAGTAAAATCTTCTTGCACTTTTTTAAAGCTCGCTAATGCTTTATCAGGATCACGCCAAATTAAGCGCTTAATACCATATGTATATATTTGACTTTCTTTGACCGATTTATTAATAAATTTATATTGTCTCGTTACATTTGCCGGATCACGTCTCACTTGATGCCATAATCGCCCCAAATATTGCTGATCTTTTGGCAATAAAGTTGTTAAATATGGAATTAACGTATGTTTTCCGCCATCTGCAGCTAAACCAATGCGTTGCCAGACAATGTCATCAGTTCTATAACCTGCTTGTTGCCACAGCTTAATTACCGGGTCACAAACTTTATGTAATGATTTACCTACCAACCATAATTTTGTTACTTGGGGTAGGATAACACTGGCCGGAAGACCTGCTTCTAAAGAAAAGTTGAGTTTGTGACAAGTGAACACATCATTGTCAGTACTTTGATAAAATTCGAGGAAAAGTGCGCCTTTATTTTTTTTGGCTAAAAATGTTAACCAGGCTTTTCGTAATGGCCAGTCTAATGGTGAATGCTGATATTTTTCTAAAAAACTGGCAATTTCCCCAGCTGAAGATAACCGCATGCTTTCCATTAATCTGCGTTGGTCTAGGTAAGGCTGTAAGGGGTAGTAATACAACTGGTTATATAAGCTTTGATATTGTTGCGAATTACTTTTTGCTATTAATTTTTCAGCTTTTAAGAAAATTCTTTGTTGTCCAACATCGGTCAATATTTGCAAACTATCTGTTGCTCGCACACTCGTCATTGGTGTAAGTGCACAAATTGACAGTAACATAACCTTTAGAATACTTTTCACTGGTACCTCTGTAGTCGGTAATATAAATTCTTAGGAGATAACCTACTAAGTTATTTCGATTAATTGAGTATAGCTAAAGCCATTTTTTTATACCTTGATCTCGCTTTATTTCTTATGTTGAAATACCTAAACAAGGTATAATTATTGATAAACTAACTTTGCACTGTATAGCTAATGACAACTTCTATTTTTCAACAAACTGATCATACACTTGATGCCATTGGCCTACGTTGTCCAGAACCTGTGATGATGGTGCGCATGAACATTAGAAAAATTGCTAGCGGTGAAACATTGCTAATAAAATGTGATGACCCATCTACTGCGAGAGACATACCAAGCTTTTGCCGCTTTATGGAACATGAGTTATTGGCTATACAAACAGATACGCTACCTTTTTTATATGTTATTAAAAAGAATTAACATGTGTAAGTAAGTATTTCTCCGTGGAACTTTCACTTAGTTACATTGCCTTAGATTCAACACCTAGTGACAATTATTACCCATGGAGCAATATATGATGACCAAGTTTAGTAATAAAAAATTCCTTTCTGTTTTACATAGTAACAAAAAATTTCTTCTTTTCATCCTGTTGATGTCAGTTTTTAGAAGTGCTGTTGCCGACTGGTATTCTGTTCCTACAGGATCAATGAAACCCACAATTCAGGAAGGCGATCGTATCATCGTTAATAAAATGGCCTATGATGTCCGCTTACCCTTTACTGATGTGTCATTACTGTCAATTGCTTCGCCTAAACGCGGTGATATTATCGTCTTTGAGTCTGAAGCTGCAAATTTAAGGTTGATTAAGCGTGTCATAGGCTTACCTGGTGATGTGATTGAGATGAATAATGAGGTTATTATGATAAACGGGCAGCGCTTATTCTATAAAGATTCACAGAGCTATATTCATCAAGCCAATTCCAAAGAAATTAGGACTTCAACAGAAAAAATCGACAATATTACACACTCAATAAATATTGATAACTCTGCTAGTAATCAACTCAGTAATTTTGCTCCAGTAACAGTTCCTGCAGGTCATTATTTAGTATTAGGAGATAACCGTCGACATAGCGCCGATTCACGTGTTTATGGCTTTATTCCTCATCAAGAGTTACGAGGAAAGGCCACTGCAATTGCGTTTTCCGTTGATTACAGTAATTTTTATATTCCTCGCTCAGATCGCTTTTTTCTAAATATTTATGATATCTAGCTAATATTTCTTTTGTCTAAAAAAAATCCCCAAACCATAAGGTGTTGGGGAAAATCACGCTTTTTCTACAACAGGAATTAAGCTGGAACTTGCGCCTTTTTCAGCATTACGAACAACTTATCTTTTAATTTAAGTCTTTGTTTCTTCTTACCTTCTAAATATTCATCACTTGTGTTCTCTACCCCCTGCTCTATACGGTTAACTTCGTGATCAATTTCATGATATTCAGTAAAAAGTCTCGCAAAGTGCTTATCATTTATTTTTAGGTGATGTATTTCTTCAGTTAAATCAGGAAACTCGTGATGCAAGTCATGTTTTTCTAATGTCATATTTTTCTCCAAAAGTAATGATTAATTTTTTATTAAATAGCGCACTTAATACATTTTGTTGTATAAGGTAGTGCTGATAATCTGTCTGGATTAATTGGTTCATCACACTCAATGCAATTACCATATAAACCATCAGATATTCGTTTTAATGCTGACTTAACTAAGCTTAACTCCAACTTCGCTTCGTGATGAATTTCGTCTAGTACACCATCATTCTCAGTTTCTGTTGCTTGTTCAGAAAAATCTTGTGATCTACCCTTATGAAAGTCTGCTTCAATCGCAGTAATTCGCTTTGTTAATTGTATTAATTTATCTTCTAATAAATTCGTTATCTCTTGGCTTGGCATAACCAGCTCCTTATTGGTCGGTATTTATACTAAGTAAACTAAGTAAACTAAGTAAACTAAGTGATTATTTAACAACAACGTTGTTATCAACGGATAGTTATTGCGCAATCAAGCGTCTTAATATTGAAAGTTGCTCTTATTAAAGTAAGCATCTTCACTTAGTTTATTTAGTATTATTTATATATCTCCTTACATTCACCTTACGCCTATTTCTGTTCTTGTTCTTGATCTAGCTCAAATTTTTTATTTCATTTTCGATATTATTCACACTTGAATTTCAGGCATAAAAAAAGGCCATGTTGCCATGACCTTTTATTTTGTTGCTTGCTTATTTTTTACTGTAAGACAGATATATCTGCAATGGCAAAGAAGCTATTTCTAATTTCATTGAGTAAGGTTAAACGGTTAATTTTCACCGCTTCATCATCACTCATGACCATAACACTATCAAAGAAAGTATCAATAGGCGCTTTCAGTTGAGCCAATTCGGAAAGTGCTGCTTGGTAATTCTTTTCAGCCATTAATGGCGCTACTTTCACGTTTATTTCTTGATAGATTTTAGCTAAATCAAGCTCGGCCTGCTCTGTTGCTAAATCAGTATTGAATGACTGGTAAAGTTCACCATCAAATTTAGCTAAGATGTTACCTACGCGCTTATTAGCAGCGGCAAGTGTTGCAGCCTCAGGTAATTCACCAAAGAAAGTTACTGCTTTGATACGTTTTTCGAAATCTAATGGCGCACTTGGTTTTTTAGCCAATACCGCTTGAATAACATCAACGCTAATACCTTGTTCTTGATAAAAAGCTCGGAAACGGCCCATAACAAACTCAAGAACTTCATTGGCTGTATTATCGTTAACCAATTTATCGCCAAATAATGCAATACTTTGGTTTATTAACGCAGCAAGGTCTAAATCAAGCTGTTTTTCAATGATAATACGAATACTACCAATAGCAGCTCTTCGTAAAGCAAATGGGTCTTTATCGCCCTTAGGTGCTTGATTAATACCAAAGATACCTACTAAGCTGTCTATCTTGTCACTAATGGCAACTGCACAGCCAATATTAGCTTCAGGTAAAGAGTCACCTGCAAAGCGTGGGCGATATTGATCTTCCAGTGCTTGTGCAATATTTTCATTCTCACCATCATGCAATGCATAATACTTACCCATGGTACCTTGCACTTGTGGAAACTCTAGAACCATGTCAGACATCAGGTCTGTTTTACTTAATAAACCAGCACGATATGCATCTTGCGCATTCTCGTTTAATTGCTCAGCAATAAATTGAGATAACATTGCAATACGTTCAGATTTTGCCTTCAATGTACCTAGTTGTTTTTGAAATAAAACGGACTCAAGACTTACTAACCTTGATTCTAAACTTTGTTTTTTATCTGTTTTAAAGAAAAACTCTGCATCTGCTAAACGAGGACGAATAACTTTTTCATTACCAAAAATAACCGCACTTGGATCTTTAGACTCTATGTTAGCAACAAAAATAAACTTATTGATTAGTTGACCGTTTTTATCATTGACCGGAAAATATTTCTGATGATCTTTCATCGAATAGATTAATGGCTCTGCCGGAACATTCAAGAAATCTTCATCAAAGGTACCAACTAAAGTAATTGGCCACTCAACTAGTGCCGTCACTTCGTCAAGTAACTCTTCATCAATTAACGCTACAGCATTAATCTCTTCAGCTGCTTGCTTTATTTGCGCAACAATTTTATTTTGTCTTTCATTAAAGTCGACTTCTACATAGGCTTTAGCTAATTCAGCTTGATAATCATTTGCATGGTTAATGCTTACTAAACCTTCATGATGAAAACGATGACCTTGTACTTGGTTACTTGAGCTCACCCCAAGGGCCTCTCCCGCAATAATATCACTACCAAAAAGCATAGTTAACGTTTGTACTGGACGAATAAATTGAGTGCGCTCGGCTCCCCAACGCATAGGTTTAGCAATGGGTAATTTATTTAGTGCTATTGTTACCATATCCGGTACCAGTTCAACAACGGCTTTGCCTGTTACCGTAGCGCGATGGAGTAACCATTCACCTTTGTCAGTAACTAAACGCTCGGCTTGAGCAACTTCTATACCATTCGATTTTGCCCAACCTTGTGCCGCTTTACTCGCATTGCCAGCGTCATCAAAAGCTACATTGACAGCTGGGCCGCGTTTTTCGACTATTTTATCTTCTTGTTTTTCAGCTAAATCAATTACTTGAACCGCAAAACGACGAGGAGTTGCAAACCATTTAATATCGCTATACGCTAAATTATGGCTATCAAGTTGGTTCTTTATGTTGTCATAAAAAGCCGTTGCTAATGTTTTTAATGATTTAGGTGGTAACTCTTCAGTACCAAGCTCAATAAGGAGTGTTTCCGTAGTCATTATTTATCTCCTTTCGCTAGTATTTCATTTGCACTAGCCTCATTATTCTTACACATTGGAAAACCAAGTTCTTCTCGTTTTTGGTAGAAAGCTTCAGCAACAGCTTTCGATAAAGTGCGAACACGTAGAATATAACGTTGACGTTCAGTTACTGATATTGCATGACGCGCATCAAGTAAATTAAATGCATGTGATGCTTTCATTACTTGCTCATAAGCTGGTAACGGTAAATTGGCTTCTATCAATTTTTGACTATCTTTTTCACACTGATCAAATTGAGTAAATAGTGCATCAACATCGGCATATTCAAAATTATATGTCGACTGCTCTACTTCATTTTGATGGAAAATATCACGGTAATATACTGTACCTAATGGACCATCAGTCCATACAAGATCATAGATACTATCCACATTTTGGATGTACATTGCCAAGCGTTCTAACCCGTAAGTAATTTCGCCAGTTACAGGTGTACACTCTAAACCGCCCACTTGTTGGAAATAGGTAAATTGAGAAATCTCCATTCCATTTAACCATATTTCCCAACCTAAACCCCAAGCACCTAATGTTGGAGATTCCCAGTTATCTTCTACAAAACGTATGTCATGAACAAGTGGATCGACACCTACCTCTTTTAACGAATTTAGATAAAGCTCCTGAATATTTTTAGGTGATGGCTTTAGCATTACTTGAAACTGATAATAATGTTGTAAGCGATTTGGGTTATCACCATAACGACCATCCGTAGGACGACGGCAAGGTTGCACATATGCACTGTTAATCGGCTCAGGACCTATTGAGCGTAAAAAAGTCATTGGGTGGAAAGTACCTGCCCCAACTTCCATATCAAGAGGCTGTACGATTGCACAACCTTGACGTGACCAATAATCTTGCAATTGCAAAATTAAGCCTTGAAAAGTTTTACTATTGTAAGTTGTCATGGTGTTCAAATTCACTTTTGTCTGGTTTAACTGAGCAAAGAATATAAAAATATTTCATATGCTTTGCCATCTTATTCGGCTTATTAATTATAACCATTTTTAGAGTACTTATTCTACAAAAATGCCCGGATTTGAAGACCGGGCATTTTAATAAGCGCTAAAGAAAACTATATATCAAGATTTGAAACTTTTAAGGCATTACTTTCGATAAAGTCTCTGCGAGGCTCAACATGATCCCCCATTAGCGTAGTAAATAATTGGTCTGCTGCAATAGCATCTTCAATTGTTACGCGCAACATACGACGAGTTTCAGGATCCATAGTCGTTTCCCAAAGTTGCTCAGGATTCATCTCACCCAATCCTTTATAACGCTGAATGTACTGACCACGCTTTGACTCAGCCATCAGCCACTCTAATGCATCTTCGAAGTTTGTTACAGGGTTAACTTTTTCGCCACGTTTAACGTATGAACCCTCTTCCATCAAACCATTAATTGCCGCATTTAATGACATAATTGTTGCAAACTCTTTCGATTGTAAGAATTCATAACTACAGTGATACTCTTTATCGATACCATGCTTTCTAACAATGAAGTTAGGGAAATAGATATTACGTTCTTGATTATGCTGCACTTCAACTTTATAGATAGAGCCATTACCATCTTGATTTTCAAGTTGAGTAATTAGATCTTTTGCCCACTCATTCACTTTAGCTTCATCAGAAAATTCATCAGCTGTGATTGTAGAGCTATATATCATTTTCTCCAAGATATCCGCAGGTATCTGTCTAGATAAACGTTTGATAATATCTTTCGTATTTCGAAATTGATTAACTAACTGCTCTAAGGCCACACCTGAAATAGCTGGAGCACCTTCATTAACATGAATAGCGGCATTATCCAGTGCTAATGTTGTTAAATATTCGGTTAAGCCTTCATCATCTTTAATATAACGCTCTTGTTTACCTTTCTTCACTTTGTAGAGAGGTGGCTGTGCGATAAAGATATGTCCTCGCTCCATGATCTCTGGCATTTGACGATAAAAGAAAGTCAATAACAAGGTACGAATGTGAGATCCATCGACATCGGCATCGGTCATGATAATAATGCTATGATAACGAAGTTTTTCGGGGTTATATTCATCACGGCCAATACCACAACCGAGTGCTGTGATTAAGGTTCCAACTTCCTGAGAAGATATCATTTTGTCAAAACGCGCTTTTTCTACGTTAAGAATCTTACCTTTAAGTGGTAAAATCGCTTGGTTTTTACGATTACGTCCCTGCTTGGCTGAACCACCAGCAGAGTCCCCTTCCACAATATATATTTCAGATAACGCAGGATCTTTTTCCTGACAATCTGCGAGCTTACCAGGTAAACCGGCAATATCTAATACACCTTTACGACGAGTCATTTCACGAGCTTTACGAGCAGCTTCACGTGCTCTCGCCGCATCAACTATCTTCATAATAATGGTTTTAGCGACAGCTGGATTCTCTAGTAAGTATTCACCTAGTTTTTCACCCATTGCTTGTTCTACAGCCGTTTTAACTTCAGAAGATACAAGTTTGTCTTTCGTTTGTGAGGAGAATTTAGGATCAGGAACTTTCACTGAAATTACTGCGGTTAAGCCTTCACGTGCATCGTCACCTGTTGCACTCGTTTCCGTTGAGCCACCTTTTTTACTCTTATTGAGACCTTCTTTAGTCATGTAAGAGTTAAGCGTTCTTGTTAGTGCTGTTCTAAAACCACTTAAATGAGTACCACCATCACGCTGAGGGATGTTATTGGTGAAACAGAAAATATTCTCTTGGAAGCCATCATTCCATTGCATCGCAACTTCAACAACAATGCCATCTTCTCGCGCTAAATCAAAGTAAAATATTTCTTCATTTACCGCAGTTTTATTGGTATTTAAATAATCAACAAACGCTTGAATACCACCATCATAATGGAAGTGTTCTTCTTTACCTTCTTCACGTTCATCAATCAAACGAATTGATACGCCAGAGTTCAAAAATGATAATTCACGAATGCGCTTAACTAAAATATCGTAGTGGAACAATACATCAGAAAAGGTATCTGAACTTGGCCAAAAACGAACTTCAGTTCCCGTTTTATCACTTGCACCCACTTCGGCGAGTGGAGCTTCCGGCTCACCTATATGATAGAATTGTTCATATAATTTTCCATCGCGACGTATGTTGAGTTTTAGCTTTTCACTTAACGCATTAACCACTGAGATACCAACGCCGTGAAGACCACCAGATACTTTATAACCTGAATCCTCACCACCAAATTTTCCTCCAGCATGTAACACTGTCATGATAACTTCAGCCGCAGAAACACCTTCTTCTGGATGAATTTCTGTTGGAATACCTCGACCATCGTCCTTTACAGAAACTGAACCATCTAAATGGATTGTTACTATAATATCAGAACAGTGTCCTGCTAAAGCTTCATCGATTGAGTTATCTAAAACCTCAAAAACCATATGATGTAAACCAGTGCCATCATCCGTGTCACCTATATACATACCAGGTCTTTTTCGTACTGCATCAAGTCCTTTTAGTAC
>MAAB01001420.1_pt1 | contig 23074 bp, 18 predicted proteins | sample 1115991 | NCBI WGS metagenome assembly MAAB01 (sample SAMN04961124, study PRJNA320927) | seawater metagenome | isolation source: sample BD02T18 sea water enriched with oil for 18 days | place: USA:Gulf of Mexico | collected 2013-07-27
ATTAATTCTTTTATAAACAAAATGTGCCTAAAAACTAACTGCTGACTTGTAAACCGTTCCGATATTTTCCTTTTATTACCTTCGTTATTACTACGGTAAATATTCAATGAATTTAAACTTATATATTTAGCTTTTAGCTTTTAGCTTTTAGCTTTTAGCTTTTAGCTTTTAATTAAGATATTATCGAAATAATAAACACTTAGAATATAAATTTATAATGATGAAAAATATATTTATTGCGACTAGCTTACTTATCATTAGCTTAACTTGTTTCGCTGAAGATGAAGAAATACAAGATATGTCAGATCCTCTAGCTGTATATACACAGGCTGGTGCGGGTTATACAGACAAAGGATTAAATATAAAAATAGGACAAGCTTACGATACAGGTTTTGATACAACAATGGCAATGCGTGTATTGGAAATTAAAGGCTTCTATGGGGAAACTCTTGGATATGATGATTCAGTCAATACCGATGATTCTGTTGATGCTGTTCGATTTCGTAACTATGAGCTTGATTTAACCAATGGTAGGGGTGGGCAGATTGATGTTAATTATAACTTCGATAAATCACACCTAGCTGATAAAAGTGGTGATATTTCTTATTCCCTTCTACAGGCACTGCCTAAAATGGGACGCTTTAATTTTTATCCTTTAGCAGGAGCAGGTTTAGCGTTTGGTAATAATGCCATAGAAGATGATAATTCTATTGATAGTGGTTTCTCCATTTATGGCGCATTTGCTTTAGTAGGCATGTATGGAAAAATGGAGCTTACCGACAATATCTGGCTCAATTACAACCCTATTTATTTACAGGCACTTTCGGGATCAGACCGATATAAAGACCATGCCTTTGGAGAAAATAACGACAGTGTTTTATTACATGAATTTGCTGTCAGCTATCAAATTAACCCAAGAATGAATGTAAGATATTTTGCTAATTGGAATGAATATAATAACTTTTCTGATGGTTCACACAGAATTGAAATTAATTATCAATTATAAAACATGCTGTCAATACATTTAATATTATTAAAAGGATAAGAATAATGAAAAAAACTTTAGTACTTACTTCCCTGCTTGCAGGTTTTGCGACCACGCAAGTTTTGGCTGAGTTAAAAGAGCCGACCATTGCGCAATTGCACGCTTATAAAGCATACCATCATGCAGAGTACATGAAAGAAACTGCGGCTGATGCTGGTGGCACCAACAAGCTATTAAGTACAACTGAGCTGCCTACGGAAGGGACTGATCCTGTCGTTACCCCTGCATTAGATCACCTATACAGTAAAGCCGTGCTCGACTTAACTAGTGGTCCTGTTTACCTTGAGGTGCCCACCGTTAGCTCTGATCGCTATTTTAGTATTCATATTACCGACCAGGAGCATTACACTATCTATGATGAAATACGACCAACAGGTGAGTATGTCTTCATAAGAGAGGGCTATAAGGGACAGCTGAAGAAAGGCGCAAAAGTGATACGAAGCCCAGGAGACTACCCACACTTGTTTGTTCGTGTTCAAATAAGAACTCCTGAAGATAAACCAAATTCAATCGCTATTCAAAAACAACTTAAGCTCACTGGCATCAGTAAAGTGTTTGATTATGATAATGCCATTCAATTTACACTCGACACTCATACTATTTACCCGGAAAACTCAGGGTTATTGGCTTCTGAAGTTAATTACAGTGCCGAAGACCATAAAGTTATGTTTGAGTGGGTTGGTCAGTACTTTGCCACCTATATCAAAGACAATACCGGTGTATTTGGTCCAATCGATAGTAAAGAAAAAGGCTCAAATGATCCTAAGGTACGTGCCTCAGGAATCGTTGGCCATTTAGGTCTTCCAGTACATCATGCTTACTACACTGGCATATTTAACACTTGTAATGGCGAACGTTTAAATGGTTCAAATAGCTATACAGTAACTATGCCTTACGAAAATAATTTAGATGAATTTTGGTCTATTACTCGCTATAGCGCTCTGACACGCAATACCTTGCCCGGTAAACAGGATGTATACAACGCTTACAATACTAAGCCAAATAAGGACGGCAACATTCAAGTGACGTTTAGTATTGAAGACCCGAAAGACGGCACCTACTGGATGCCAGTAAACGCAGATGAACCTTATTACTACGTAGAGCGTTTTTACGTACCTGAACTTGGTAACGTGATCACCACCCAAGATTTTTGTAAAAAATAGAGAGTGGTAATCACCGATACATATTCAGACATGCATACATTTAGGTATGCATGTTCTTTATTCCAACATATTAATCAGAGAAACAATTGACCATGAACAAACTCACTCTAGTTAGCTGCTTATTAATCGCTTCTCAGACCAGTTTTGCAGAGACAATCATTCCAGATTTAAAAACAAAAACCTACAGCGCTGAAGAATATTCTGCTGGTGACAACCCCTATAAAGTAAAACGTTATGCGCCTAAGTACTTTGCCGATCACGCCAAGCATTTTGAAGAAGGTACGACAACACATCCAAGTGCACCTATATGGTCAATTACGCCACCTAATGCGTTTGCTACGATCCATGTAATCGATGCTCCTAAAGGTCTTATAGTAATAGATACAGGGCTGAACAAAGAACAAATGATACCCGTGGCTGAAAAAATAAAAAGCTTAAGCGACAAGCCCATTAAAGCAATTATTTATACCCATGCCCATGCTGACCATACAGGTGGTGTTGGCGCGTTTGTTACAGCGGAGCAAGTTAAAAATGGTGAGGTAGAAATCATTGCCGACTACAAATTTATGGACGCTTATATATCTGAAAATGCATCGACTGGGCCTTTAATGGGGCAGCGTGCGGTCTTCATGTATGGAGGGGCCTTGCAGCCAGCAGACAGAGCACAATTTACTACAGGTTGTTGTGGTCATTTTAGTGCAGGGTCTACAGATTTCATTCCGCCAACCTACGTAACAGATAAAGACAGCGAAACACGTGATGTATTAGGTTTGGAAATGACCTTTGTACATTCTGGTGGAGAGAACTCAGCCCATCTAGTGATTTACGCACCTAAATATAAAACTGTATTTACTGGTGATGAGCTACAGGGTCCCGCAGGACCACAATTACATTCACCTCGTGGCACCAAGTTTCGAGATACTAACGCTTGGGTTATAGCATTAGATAAGATCCGTGCCCTTGAGCCAGAACACATGTTACCGGGTCACGGCAAGGCTGAATACGGCAAAGAGAAAGTAGACAACATTCTTATTACTTATCGAGATGCCATGCAGTTTCAGCATGACCAAGCTATTCGCTTAATCAATCAGGGTAAATCACCTGACGATTTAGCCAATGAGATAATTATTCCTGACTATCTCACCCTAGACCCTTTTACCATTCAAACCTATGGCAATGTAAAAACCAATGTTCGCTCCTATTTTACTGGTTATGTCTCTTGGTTTGATGGAAACCCAGCTAACCTTGACCCTTTACCTAAAACAGAAGAGGACGCAAAACTGGTAGAAGCAATGGGTGGTCGCGATAAAGTATTAAAGCTTGCAGAAAAAGCGCTAGCTGACGGTGATATTAAATGGTCTGTGGCACTTTCAGACAAATTAGTCAGAATTGATAATAATGACATGCAGTCTCGATACTTAAAAGCAGCAGGACTTCGCCACCTAGGTTACGCAAACATCACCTCGTCTAGCCGTGGTTTTTATCTATCGGCTGCCGATGAACTCGATGGGCTTGTCGATATGAATCAAATTGCTGACATTGGTAGACAAGTATTATCAAGTCCTTCTGTTATAGCTGGCATGGCAACAGCCACCTTGATGGATAATATGCGTTACAAGGTTATTCCTGATGAAGTTAAGGCAACTAACACGGGTTACTATTTTGCTTTTGATGATACAAGTGAAGAGTTTACTATTTATCTTCGTAACGGAATTTTAGAAGTTAATGAAGGTAAGCATAAACATGAAGTTGCTATCAAAACTGATCGAAAGGCATTTAACCGTTTATTTACCGAAAAAAGCACACCGAAATTGGCTGATATTGGTCATGTGAAAGGGGATAAAAAATCTATTTCTCGTTTTGACAAAGCCATAGATCAAACTTTTTACCCTATTCGTTTGGGCCTTCAATAAATAGATGAGAGAGTTTTTATTCTGAATTAACAAAGGCAGTGATGTGTATATGCATAGCTGCCTTTTATATCTGACTTTATTTTTCAGTATCATATATAGCATCAGTTAATGGCGTTAAGTTGTCTTTGATAACCTTCAAAAATCTTACTTTGAACCTTCCCAATCCGACTTTATGAGTGTCGGCTGTGTTGTCTATCAAGATGAAGGTAGCTCAACGTATAATGAACACTAAAAACAGCTCGAAAATCCATTGATGTTAACGTCTGCTTTCGTATCTAAACTGTCCTTTGGTGGGGATGAATTTAGCTAAGAAAAGCGACCGATAATTGGTATCAATTAGCGTTCTGAGATGGACTCCCACTGGCAGCAATGGAACTTTGAGTTGCCGTTATAGTTGCAACTCCAAATGATTATTATGTAGCATTTTCCATCTAGCTCTTCATTGTAGTGCCAATTTTAACTTGAACGATTTCTGTTCAATAATATCTTCACTCCCTGACATAAATTCAAAAGGTACAAACATAGTCATTAAATTTATGTACTTTTCCCTTCTAATAACAGCTTTAGTTTATTAATAATTTCACTATCTTCAATATAGAAAATTTCGGGGCAAGGCGACTTGACCGGGATAGCATTAACAATTAATTGAGTTAGTCCCTGATCAGGATATTTAGTCCAAACTCTTGCAAGAGTTTCAAGTATTTCTATCTTTGGTTCTGAAAGCATTTGACACAATTCTTTTAACCTTAAATCAACATTTTCTTCATCAACACTAATTTCTAATGTCGCATCATCATCGAAATTTTCATCAGTCTTAATGCTAGACAAAACATCACTTGCCTCACCTTTTTTCTCAATAACATCTTCACGCTCTGCCATAAAATCATCCGATGCAGCATCTACTGCTTCAAAATAGCTATCCCAACTTTTGCCCTCGTAAGAATAAATCATGTTAACTAGCTGATAAAACTCACTTCCGACTGCTGAAAGGTGCTGAGCATCCCACAGGTGATCGAGGCGCTTTAGCGCAGAAGTTAACTCTTCTTGACTGCTTATTTTATTTGCTAACAAAACATCTCGTGCTGCAATTCATAAATCACTGTCATCTTGCTCATCACTAGGCTCCGCAACATTTAAGCTATAACCGCACATGTCAGCAAAACATTGCTGACATAAATCAATATTGATTGTGTTGCCGTCACCATGTATCGAACCATAGCCGCAACGGTGGTTAACACTAATAAATTCATAAAAGGCAGAATCATCTTGGCTTGCTCACTCACCGCAGCCGTCACAAGTCAGTTTAGAAATAACTTTAACAATTTTGTCTTCAAAATCTTTCATTATTCTCTTCACTTATTTGTGCTGCTTCAGTAATAGCATTGATAATCTGAGGATTCTTTTTTGCAGACAATAAAACATAACCAGATTCGTTTAATAAAACACATCGCTTTAGCGGATGATCTGCATTATCTAAGCGTCTTAAAATTGAAATAAGGTCACGTTTAAATCTAGCTAGCCTCAGCACCTCACAGGTCAGATTAGTAATCTTAAAATCATGATTGCCATGATTTATGAATTCAATTACATCACCAACCTCAAAATATTCACCAATTTTACCTTTTAGCAGAGGAAGTAATACATTGCCATTATCACCAGCTTCAAGTGCTGTTGGGTAATTAGTTATTTTGACTTCAAAACATTTATTGAGATCACTGATTGAATTTATTACCGCTCTTTGTTTGATTTTCATTTTTCCACACTTATATCAATGTATTGTGCGATCATCAGTTAATTTTAATGCTTGTCTCATTTGTAAGATTTCATATGTTGAATATAGTCCGTTTCTCATGACGACAAATTCTGCAAACGTAATATCTAAATAATTCGGCTCATCGTCGATTACGTAGCAATTTCCATTTTTTGTAATAAACTCTAAGTTGTTTTGTGATTTTATTGTCGATGTTATTACCCGGGTATTCGGTTCAAATCGATTGGATTCGTCTTTGATTACAATGCCAAAAATCATCCTACCTAGTAATTTCCTTTCACTTTTTTGATAATCAAAAACTGATAGGATACTTGCTTCTTTAAAAAATGTTTTCATAGTGAATTATCCAAATAATCAACTTTTTGAGATAGTTTTTTTCACAAAAAATCATATAAAACATTAAAATTCAAGAAAAAATACGAACATCATCGTCAACAATAATAAGCTCACAGTTTTATCAGCTAAGTAGCATTACGCTGCACATTTTTTCCCTCGAAAATTTATAAACTTCTCCGCGAACTTAACACTCTTTTTACAGGGGTTATCGTTTTGATACGCGTGGCTGAGATAAAGACAGCAAAGCTGTTTCCATAAGTCACTTCTAGATTGTAACAGCCAAGAAAGATCTGCCTCATCCTCAAATTTTTTAACTAAGTTAATACCAGTCTTTAAGTAATACTCCGCAAGGTTATTACTCACAATAGGACCGTGATTACAATTTCCTTGGCTCAGGGTATACCCAAAAAGACATCGTGAAATAATGCACTGATGGAAAGTTAAGTACTGCAAACTTGACTGCGTTATTAACTGGCATTCATGATTTTCTATTTGCACTCTAAGCATTGGCCACATTGTTAGACGGTTAGCAGGGTAATACTGAATAGTTCGAGCATAGTGATCATCAATATGCTTTCGAAGATCATCAGGAATATTGTGAATAAGTGATAAGTGCATAATAACCTCCTTTGATTCCTTAAATGATAGGCGGCTAATACTGCTTTGTGAAATACTAAATAGGGCTAAATGAGATTTTAAATGTATTTCACAAAACCCTGTGCTAGACTGAAGCTAGATAGATCTAAGTATTTGTTTTATATAATTTAATACTTATTAAATCAATAGTCAGAACAGCAAAAATGTTTCCTAAGTTTTGGAATATTAGTTCACTAAAAAGTCGATAGTTTTAACCTTTATTATTAGTGGCCCCTGACTTTTATCTCTATATTCAGGTTTGTGATCTTTAATAAATATCGCTAATTTATCTTTAGCAATACCAAGCAACTCTTCTAACCACTGCATGTTAAATTGCATCACCTGTAGATAACGAAGTAACCCATTATTTGCCGCAAACAACAAGTTCAACTAACTGTAGTGGTAATTCAAACTCTTTGAACAACTGGTTGTTATAGGTTATTTAGTGATTAGCAAGGTTTGCAAAAATCAATATTATCCAACTGAACCTTAGGTTTTCTATAACGTAATCAATTTTTGCATCACCCCACTTATTTTCAACAAGGATGTCTTCTTCATTGGTCTCTAGTGATTTAATTTGAATACGATAAAAGTCATCTCCGTCAGAAATAACAAAGTCAGTTTTTAAACCGTGATCAATCATAGGTAGGAAAACATCCCATCCATCATTGAGTAGCCAACTAGCGGCTAATGTTTCATAAGATAAGCTTTTGTAATGTTGTAGAGATTGGTTTGCTGGGGTTGAGTTTCTTACAGGCATAGTTATATCCAATATAAAATTGATGCCGCATGCCAGATAATGGCTTTCTGTCTGCGAACAGGATATCCCTACAGGATTACCCCCAATTAAATATCACCATACAACCGTTTGGTTTGTATCTAATAGAAAGGCTGCCAGCCTTGCAATTTCCCGTATAGGGTATCTTGCATTAATACTATTATCAGACGTTAGCCGCCTGTGATAAAGCTTAACCATAAAGTAGCAAAGGATTACTTTGTGTTCAACATCTAAAATAAGTCTGATGGACTATGACCTGCTCTAAGCCAGAGAAACTGGTCTATATCGATTGATATTTTTTCCCCCTTCCCTGCACAGTGATACAACGTGCCATTTTTAGTCACGAAAATACTTTCTTCTACATTATTTAGTCTAATTTTAGACGAGAAAACATAATCAGCTTGTCTGTTTTTCCCTGTTGAATCACTCTCAACTACTCCCCAGATATTTTTTGACAATAACCTTTCTTTGCCCAGGGTACTTACTAAGTACCAGTCTTTTAATAAAATTTTCATAGCGCCCCCTTAAGTTTAGAACCATTGGTAGCTTTACTTCTTCTCGGCCAATAAACTCTCTTGGCTTTAGCTGGTAATTTACTGAACAGCCATTCTTTATCATGGCGGTATAACCAAGCATAAGAAGCACCATGAAGCTTTCTAATCTTTTTCCTATCGTGAGTCGAATTAAGTAAAATGTGCTTGTATAGCTCATTACGGTGCTTCCTCTGGCTTTGGTAAAACCAAATATTCTTGCGTAATTGCTTAAGATACTGATGTTTTCTCAGTATTTGTTCAACTGCACCAGTAGAAATATCAAATGTTATGGCTATTTCATTACAGGAGCTACCAACAAATAACTTGCGCCATATGGTTCGCTCTATTGATGGAAATATCTTGTGCGGCCTGGTATCAATATCAATCATTGCTTGCTGAGCCAAAATCTTTAATGTTGATACACTTATCCCATGTTTTTCTGCAACACTACGCAAGCTTTCCCCTCTTTCTAATGCTGCCTTTGCTTGCTGGCACAGCTTAATATTTTCCTGGTGTATGGTAATTGGGAATTCCACTTGTTTATCTAAGCTTTGATTTTCAAAGCATGTATAAGAAGTGATAAAGCTATTCCAATCGCCAAATAAGCCTTCAATTAGAATTAAGTGCTTTAGTGGGTGATGTTGTGCATCAGGGTTGTAAAATAGGCACTCTGGGTATTGTTGCTCTACTGATTCAATAATATGTTGATAGCACGATAAACTAGCCATTGAGCCTAGCTTACTAAGGATGAACTCCTTTAATAAATTGAGTCTCAAATGATTATTTTCTGTTAGAAAACCTTGCTCTCTTAACTCATTTTGATAAGTAGTTATTAATCTTGTTTTATTTAGTATTTTGTTAGAATGAAATTCATCTGCAACCAGCTTGCTATAGCGGTCAAACAAGTCGCTGGATTCAACACTTCCCTCTGCGCTAGGGAGTACAGCCAATGACCTTACTTTGTTGGTAGATTCTAGCATTAGATGATGAATTGGGCACGATACAACACCAGCGATTTGATGCTCTACATGCCAAATAGGAAAACCAAGATTTAAAATGTCACTTTCTATACAACCTGAACAACACCAAAGCTTTTTTCCTGAAGTAACACGATTTGCCACCATTCCTAATTTTGATTGCAATGACTTGGTATTGCCTTCGTATAGTATGTTTAAAGCTTGATGGTATTGTTCAGATGAGAGAAAAGGTCTGTAGTAATGACAATCAGTCATATGATCCACAATCCAGTTTAAATCAACACCAGTCAGTTTTGATAACTGGTTGAGATAACTTGGAAACTCTGCCGCAGCTTGGCTGGCATTTACGCCAAACAACGATAAGCTATGTTTTCGAAAGCTATTGTGTCCAGACCAAATATGATAACGGCTGAGCCAGCTATATACGGTTTCACCATCAACAGGTGCTGGAAAGTAAGTTAAATAAGAAGCCTCCATTGTGGCCTCCTTTTTTCAGTTAATTTATAGAAGGAATGCTATCTATATCTCCAAACAACATTCTTATTATCAATAGATGAACCACTGGCGAAAAAAACGTTTTATCGTGATATGCTGCCTTATAAAGACTCAATGAAGGTGTTAGTTTACCTGAATTGCTTTTATCACTATTATTAAAAATCGTATGATAAAGGCGAGGATCGAAATGATTATCCAGCTCAAATTGTAATGACTCCAAGTGAGTTCTCTCAGCCACTGTAAAACCATTACTATATTTCCTTATCCCTAAAGCATTCTGATAAGCCGCTAGCAATTTGTTGAACGCTGGTATCTTTGCTTCGCCCGATAGTAACCTCAGTAATGTTTGATGTAACCAGTGCATATCATCGTCGAGGTAAGTATTTAAAGGCGATAGTTTCTCTTTACAAAAGCGACAGGTAGTTCCAGCAGGACAGCCTATTCTATCTATGTTCTTTCCTTTGATATAACAGCTTGTACAGCTTGAATAAAGTCGCTCTTGATGTTTATGACACACCGACACAGTAGGAAGTTGATGTGCTAATTGAAAATATGGCATTTCTCCTGTTTGGGCGCTTTCAGCCATACAACTCAAACAAAATCGCCATTCATGAGAAGTATTAAATCGACTATAAGAGTTAGGGTAAAGAATCGTTTCACCTTGTAAGTTGTTCATCTGTTTGGGCATAAATGGTTCATAAACATTAAACAACGTATGAGCTTTCAAAAAATCGATATATGACTCTTCTGATGAAACACTGGTGTAAATATCACGATAGATAGGTCGATCCACCGCACTTGGGTACTGTCGTGATAAGTCCGTACTAATCCCTTTCATTGCTGTACGGTATGTGCGATACCCAGATAGCATATGATGCCTAGCTAACATGCTAAGCACATGCTCATCCTTTCTAATAACGGCATTGAGGTGATGCTCTTGAGTATTCATATTCCCCCTTCTCCTCCATGCAGTCGCTCTACAAAAGCAGCTTTATCTTCGCCACTTAAATTTCTTAAATCATCTTTAGGTATAAAGGTTTGCTTGGCAGCAGGCACATCAACGTAAACACCACCATCATCAATTACTGGTGCTTTACTGGCCTTACTAGAAAGACATTTATCAATAACAGCATCAACAATGTGTGGCTCATTGTTTACCAAAACATCCATTTTAATTAAATCTTCGTATCCGCCATATTGACCTTTTCTAAGTGCATCTAAAGCAGGATGAAGTAATTTAAATTGGTCAAAATAAACATCTCTGATCAAATCAGCATTGATTGTTTCTAACTCTGAATTAATGGCTTCTTCATAAGAAAATTTAATTAATCGAACTAGTAATTTTTGAATTCCCTGACTATAAAAAAACAAGGCTTCTTTTATGCTTTCATCGAATTCAAAATGATTTTTAAGTAACGCAGGTTTATAAAAAGAATTAACAAATACATCCCAATAAGGGTTTCTTATTTTTTTATTTGGTTCAGCAGGATTTATTAGAAAATTTTGCACACCATTACAATCAAATATGCGTCCAGAAGATAATCTGCGAGCTGTAGACATGGTTGTACGAAATAGCGGTAGAACAGCAAAAGTTCCTGCAACTATCATTGAAATACCAATACTATTGAAAAAATTATCAATAAAGTTCAATGTGGCTTTTTCGACCTTATCACTATCACCAACACAACGCTGAATTTCATCTATAAATACAATGCCGACACCATGATTAAAGGCGACTTTTTTAGCCTCAATAATTAATACTGCAATATTGCTTTTATCACTTTTCCATTCTTCGTAATAATGCGTACCAACCAATTCATCTACGGCTTCAAAAAAGTTCAAAATAAAACCTTTTTTAGTTTTAGTTGCGGGTGCTTCAAATTTTAAATAAACAATCTGCTGTTTCTTTAAGTAATGCCCATTGTAACCATCATGCTCCACTACCTGCTGAAGCAACGATAATGATTTTTCAATCGCAATTGTCTTACCTCCGCCACTTAAACCAATAAAAGCAATACATGAAGACAAGTTAATCTTGGCTGGTAATTCATAATTTTTATCTGTAGCAATTTTATGCTGAATACCATCAGTTGTTTTTTTTATTGGGTTTCTATGTAAATACCCCACCATAATGCTCTTCACGATAGACTTATAAAGCGTATACATTTCTGGCGCTGGCACATAAGTCGTATCGAGTAACTCAATCATTAGTTCTCGATCAAAATCATCCATATTTTGAACATCATCATCAACAGCTAAGTCGATTAGAATCTTTTGAGTAAACTCTTCTATACTCATCGCAGGTCTTATAACTTCGATAAGTGGGTTCTTGTTAAATGCAGCTATTTTATGTTTTTGATAAATAGCTTTTTTTCTGATTTTCATAATTAATGACCTTAAGGGTTTTAGTTTTAAAAGAAGCGCGAAAAGCGCAATAGTTAGTTTCCATTGTTTGTATCTCCATACATTTTTGCGAATTGATTACTGGTGACCTGATGTTTTGTTGAAATTTGAACAGATACATCAGGTTTTCTACTCTCATCACCCAGTAATTGGGTGAAAAGATTTGAAGTTTTTTGATCTATCAACTTTTTCTGGATAAATGAAATTGTGCTAGTTAAAGGGCTTGGTGCATTTCTGCTTGGTACTTTTGTTCCTTTTAATTGCGCTAGTGCCTCCTTAGTGCTTTGTTCTGTAAACTGTTTCTGTGCAAATCTAGCTTCACGCTCTTTTCGCAATTGAATAGCCTTTTCTTCCGAGTAGACTTCCATACGGTGTAATGCATCAAACCAACATTTATTGGTAAACGCTGATGATTGTTGAGTGCTTATTTTGGCGGTATAAACTTTATCTTCATACTTATACCAAATGTATTCAGTGGAACCGTCAAAGTAGCGGATATCAAGGCTTTTAACTGGCCGCGTTTTGTCATCGGTTAACCAGCCTTTAGAGGCAGCATGAGTGCATTCATAGAAAATACCTTTGCACTTAATACCATGTGCCGTTGTCGAAGCTTTTGCAGAAGGAAGTAATTTAAACAATACGTCTTCTTTAGAGCGCACCATTCCTCTTCCATCATTCATGTATTGTTTTAAGCCAAAATTCCAAACTTCTTTAGATGTTGCCTTAACACCCTTTTCTGACATGGCTTTGTCATGCAGGCGTACATTAAATTTTTGGTTATTTCTTACTAAGGTATTAACAATCAGTAGTTGAACAAACTTGTCGTAGGTATAGACAGCTAAGTTTGAGGCATGCTTGGCGCCCTTTTCAGGAATTCTTGGTACATACCCAGGCATGAATTGGATAATATCGTTTTTATCCTGTTGAAACCCACCTTCAACAGTGCCTTTACGGCTCCCTGCATAAATTTGCATGTAGTTAATACAAGTCATGCCCATCTTTTCATCAAGCATTTGACTCATATTATCTTTTGGGTATTCAACGCCATTATCTATCGTTAACTCTTGGCAAACGTGATAACACGGCCAGTCTTCCGGATTTATCTTTATTCCGTACCTAGCACAAAAAGCGACTTTATCTGTAAAAGCATTGTAGAGAGCTTGGAGAACACCTGCCCAATTAGGGCCACCAATACCAACATGTATGCCAACAACCATGCCTGAGTATGTGCAACTAACCCTATAAGTTGTTGGGCGGCCTGATGACAACCGCATATGGGTAAAGTATGGAAATAATATATAAACATCCTCAACAGTCGCGTCGATTTCATAACGAAATCCTGGCCCTTTAATTCCATCACGAGCACGATATAAACGACTTTCGTATTCTTTTAGGTACTGTTTCTCCCCCTTACAGAGCCAATGAAGCTTTCTTTCGTTTTCAAGCGTTTTGACGTAGCCGTAATACTGGTCATAACTAATGCATTCTGATTCTGGTAACGGCACTCGCTGAACGGTAATTACACCATTTTCATCTTCAAACTCTTCATCAACACCTTGATAAATATAATCATAAACTTCGTATTGCTTTGTGTAAGGCAACTTATCAAAGTTTTTTTTACCTAATTTTTTAAGGTGTTCTTCTATTCGGGTGTTATCCTCTTTAGTTCGAGCACGATAATTTGTTGTCTTTGAGTTTCGACCTCTTTTAATTAACCCTTCAGCAATTTTCTCTGGTAAAACAAATGTACTTCCACAATAGCGGTAGTTAGGAAACATTGCGTTGAAGCAGCCGCCACGACTAAAAAACTGACTCAACATTCGAGATATTTGAGCTGCTTTAACACCAGTGTCTAAACTAATTTCTTTGATATGCTCCTGACTACGGTTGGTATACAAATAATCAAAACGTTTATCTTTATCTTCAACGATGGGGCGAATTAGCTCATAGTTGTCTCTAGCAGCTTCTTTACGTTTATTGATGACCATCTGTTTATTTAGATGACTTTTCCCTTGAGGAACATACAAGCCATTATCATAGTCAGCTCCTTTCACTTGATACTGGTAACTGCCAATCATTTCTGCAAACTCACCAATCTTCATGCTTTGCGGTTTACCTTGCATGCGTTCATAAGGCTTTTTAAGGACTTTAGCTGAAGTTGTCTTACGTGGTGCTTTAGTCCGATTAAAATCGATATAAGCAAGTTTTTCATCGCCTACGTCCACAATAAGAATATTAAGTGAACCAGACTCAGTAAAGATACGAGAATGCTTATTAAACACGCTTATGCAACCTCTTTTAGTACTAAAGGCTCAAACACTTCAATAGATTTCTCAAGATCTGCTGGTATCGTATGTGACCAAATACCCCACTGAAATAGTGCCATTGCATCGCTATAACTGATAGCCATACGACGACAAACATATTCTAGTTGTTCAGCAATAACGTTATCTGGACGGCCATATACTGCATCTACAAATTCATAATTAAACTTTTCAGCATGATGAATAAATTCATGGCGGTACTCGGCACTTTTTCTGGCCCAAACAAGGTTGTCGGCATAATTTTTTGAGATGTTTATATCAGTCTCTATGTGAAAAGGGATATCTTTCTTTTCGTAGTAACGCTTCTCCAACTCTAGTTTTTGTAGGGTTCGAGTTATCGATACTGGATGATTTGTTTCCTTTAAAAATGACGCTATTGGTTTATAAGTGCGTGCTACTTTTTTTACTTCACCAGTTTCAAAGTCAATTTCATTACAAAATAAATCTGTACTAAGTACACATGCTTCACCATCTTTATCGACTGGATACTTGATACCCATTTCTACAGACAGTTCAATACAAAGATCAATATCCCATAGAGGATATTGTTCAAAATAGTCAATAGTTTGCGGGAGAGCTTCTCTTACAAGTCCTAAGCGCTTTTCGCCATCACTTAGAAAATGATGATTTCGATTGCTTTTAATACCAGCAAAAAAGTGTCTACGGGTAATTTTGGGGCCTGACCAAACTTTGATCAGCGGGTCATACTCACCCTTTGCAAGTTTACTAAGCCAAGCCTCTATGATTGATGTTGCTTTATTTAATTTGATTCTCATTGTTGATCCTAAAATTCATTTCTTTTTTAGGAATAGCACTTTCAACAATAAAGATCCACTAAGATACTTTACGTTAAATTATTGTTTTTTATAGATATTATCAGTTAAAATAAATAACTAAATGTTGTCTTTTTATTAGTAGGAATAAGTAACTTTTGTTTTTACAATGGGATAGGAAGGTAATTAATATAAGTAAAATTATATATTACATAGCTAGTATAGAATCAAAGGTTATATCAAATTCTACTGACAAAAGCACAAAATCTAAGAACATTGAAAAGAATTTAAATTACTTTGTAAAAATACTATTAATCTTAACGTTAATTTTTGAGTTCAAACCAATTAACATTAACATTAAGATTAAGATTAAGGTGACTTTCTAACGCTGTTCTCCTTTTAAGGGAGGGAAGAATTTTTGTTGAACATCAGTTATAGTGACACTATTTTCATTCACTTTTTCTAATTTATATTTCATAAATAAAGCATTATCATAATCGTGAGTTGAAAAGATTAGTTGGTAATCGTCTGATAATTCAGACCGAACAAGATCGACAAATGAGTGGATATTTAAAGCATCCATTTCTTGTACAGGATCATCTATAGCTAAGAATTTTAAATTTGGAGATATTTCAAAGGTCTTATTTACTGCCAAACAAAAGGCTAAAGCTACAACAGCTAGTTGACCAGAACTTAAGTGGTGAACAATATCATGATCAGACTCACCATTAGCTATAAACCTGATTGCACTATCATCTCTTACAGATATAAATATCCCCATTCCTTGTTGATAATTCTGTAAGATCTTTGCTGTATAAATAAAGAATGGTATTTGAATGCGCTTAATCATCTCTTTTTTATAACTTTTAATTTCATCAGAATAAATTTCTTTTAATAACTCAATTTTACTAATAAATTTTTCTATTTGAGATACTTTAGTCTCATATAATTTAAATTGCTCATTTTCTTTTGAGTTAGCAAGAAAATTAAGGTAAATTTTCTTGGTTTCAAGAGTCCCCATATCAATGCTCTCAAATAACTCCTTTCTACTATTGAAATATTTATTATAAAAGCCCCCTGGATCTTCGCTTTTTGCTGGATCATATTTATTTCGACTATTATAATCTTCTAAAAAATTAGAAAGGTTAGAAGCGCTTTCTTTCAAAGAAGTAATTGTTAAAGGGGAGCTGGTTAACTTCAAACTATATTCTGAAGATAATTTTAAGTCGCTGATTAATTGATACGCTTCTTTATAGTTTTTTGAACTGAGTTTAACAACTAGTGGCCAAACGTCATCCTCGATAGGAAATGAGCTTTTCAAAACACGCTTAACTTCATCTACAGCCTTATTAAGACTATCTAAGCTATGAATATTATCCCATTTATAATTTGAAAGGTTGCTCAATTGACTTTTAATATTTGAATAATCAAATTTTTGTTTTTTTATTGATTTCAGTTTTTGGATGACAACTTCGTCATATTTTGAGTGAGATATTTCAAACTCATTTACTTTTAAAGCCGTTGGCTCAATTATTTCGTTAACAAAACGAAAATTCGCTTTATCTAGAGTTTTTGTTGTATCCGAAGTTAGCTTATCAAATACTAAAAGCCGTTCTGATAAAGATTGAGCTAAAATTTTCAGGCTATCAAATGGAGTACCACAATATGGACATTTGCATTTGGTTTCATGGCTTTGTATCAATAAAAATCGAGTTTCTAAATCACTAATAGTACTTTTCAACTCAACTACAGACTTATTCAATCCTTGCAAACTTTCTGTATGGGTTGCCCTAGAGTCCATTAAAGACGTATAAGTTTCTAACAACTCAGGTATGAATGAAGTAACTAAAGGCTTTAAATATTCTCCCTTCTCATTATTTTTAGCCTTTGAGAATTTAGTGATATTTTCAAAGTTTTTGTTCACTTGGCTTGCATGATCTGCTTGGCCCAGAACATTTTGTAGTATGTAAGCTTCAATTAACTCTCTATTATTTATATCATTATATAAAACGCGAAGCTTATAATAGGTTTCCTCTTTTAAAAAATCCTGTAATACATAATGCTCCATAAATTCAGGCACATTAATTATCAAAGATTTAATTTTGTTACTCTTTTCCTTTATTAAAAATTCATCTGGTTTAAACTTTTCTCTAAAATCAACTAGCTTATCAACCTTAGAGATATATTCATCTAACTTAATTCTTACATTACTTTCTGTTACATCAATAAATGGATCTTCCAGATCAAAATTAATATTTTTTTCTGGGAACACATTTATATACTCAATATTTTCTATAGTATTTAATTTCAAAGCTAATAGTTTATTTTGAAAAAAGTCCTTTAACTCTCTCAGTTTTCTGTGCTTATCAGTAATAGATTTAAGTTTTTCTTCTTGAGCATCGGTACGAAGTAAAAAACCTAGAGAATTTTTTCGTTCGTTCTCTGATTTTTTTAGAAAGTAAGTCGTTTCTTCTTGCTGTAAATAGTTAAAAATATGATAAATGCCATTTATATCAATGTCTTTATCAGCAAACTCAAAAAAGTTTGATATATCGCTTTGAGTTATGCTTTTCGCATTATCTAAATTAAAATGTTCTTGAGAGAACAAATCCTTATTTTCGGTAAATAAATTTAGAATACCAAAGTCATTAGCTTTATATTTTTTACCCTTTAGTTTGGGCCTTTTATCTTTATCTTTGTGTAAATGCCTAACTATAATTAACTCTTCGCCTTTGTCGTTTTCCAACCACAGTTTCAAAGTTACTTCATCACTTTCATCATTTTGAAAAAAAGGTTTTTTATAATCTCTTACATCATTCGTAACACCTTTTTTAACATCCGTTCTATGGATTAAGCCAGTTAAACATAACTCAATGGCATCAAAAATTGTTGTTTTTCCGAAACCATTTGCTCCTGTTAATAATGTAGTCCCCTTTTCAAGTTCAAGGATGTGAACATTTTTAATACCTTTGAAATTTTTAATATATACCTTTAAGAATTTCATTTGTTAACCTCATCAAACAAACCTATCAAGCTTTGAAAGTCTTCGTCCTTCAATTTACTTTTTTCTAAAAGATCATCCATAACTGTCACATCTATATTCTCAAGGACTTGGTCAAAATTTTCTAAACCATTATCTATAATTTTACGGTTAAGAGGGCCTTCTACTAATTCAAAATCTGACCGTTCGATATCGTAACTTAACCAAGGTAACTTGATAAATAGCTGTAAAGCAAAAAGGTATACTAAGTCATCAAAACAGTTCTCTCGTAACTTATCAATATCTCCCTCACCTACAATTACTTCTAATTGTTCTTTAATATTTTTCTCTATATTTATGGATTCAACCATTTCTTCGCTATAAAGAAAGACAAACTTTCGAAAATAATATTCATCTTCCTCTATATTAAATATTGTATTTTTTAAATGAGTTAGCGAAGCTTCAACATTAGTTACTTTAACGTAAGCTAATAAGCTCGTGTTCTTTTTTAAACTTTGATTCTCTATAATATTTTCATTATATTTTTCTAGTACATTCTTAGTTACTTTAGCTTCGAAGAAATTAATTATGTCTAATTCGGTATATTCTGAAATAATTAAACTATCAATATTTTTCAAGTTATAAATATTTTTTGATGTTTCATTGAAGCCATTTTCAATCAACAATTTGTTTAAGATATTGTGCATTTTCATTCCATGATTTAATTTAATTTACTAACAGCATCATTTACATTGATTAACTTCATATTGCTCTTATCAAATCGGTCACTTACTTTTGCACTATTACCCCAGTTTAAAGACTCAAATGACTCGCTAGCAGTGATATTTTCAGGCTCTGATATTTCTTTATTAATAAGGAACGACTTATCAAATAATGCTTCTGTAAGCATAGAATTTTCACTGATTCTTTTCTTCAGCGACTTTACTAATAAATGGTCATCAACGATTAAGGATAAAATATAACCACCATTTTTTTGGTAACCTCGTTCCATTAAATTATAAGTAGATCCAGATATTTGATATAAGCAATTCAAAAACACAGTTCTGAAATTATCCTTTTTAACTAGTGATATTACGTCATGAATTGATGTAAATTCACCTGCATTATTTTCATTCGGGTTGATATCTCTAAGAAACTGTATAAAAGCTTCATTTTCCAAATGGTATATTTCAGATGAGTGAACTTGCAACCTGTCAGCTATATGTTTATCCAAACCATCTACGTTTTCATCTATGTCAGATATATAATCATTTACAATCGTCGCAAGTGTTTTCTTGCAAGCACCAATTAAATAAGTTTTTTGATTAGGGTTATTGTTGAGAAGTTGGACAATGTCACTAAAAAACAATTTGGGGTATGTGTCTACTTTATCAATATGGCGTTTCTTGATTTGAATATCCAGTTGATTTACAAGACAATAATAAATTTGACGTTGATATTCTCTTTCTAGTGCTTCGTGATGTCCGATATTTTCAAGATATTTTTGAATCTCTAATAAGCAATAGTTCTCAAGAGTCGAATTACCCTCTGTAACAAGTGGACAATAGAGTGTACCAGCAGCATATTCATACAGTTTAATATTATGTAAATTACTAACCCATAATGCTTCAGGATATGCGGTATTGAAATCGGCTTTATTTAAATAAAACCCTTCAATTTCGGTTATTACATGCAGGTATCTGGATTCAACATCAACTTCAACCGTAGTTAATGTGCCATTCACTAACTTTTTAAATTGGAACCCTTTCGATGTAAGTTTATTCTTTGTATATATCTGAGTACCAAGTACATCTTTTACAGCATTTGGATATTTTGCACCTTTATATGCTTTCACTTGATGCCTTGAAAAAACACCAGCTACATTTTGAATATCGAAATCTTCAGCATTCTCAAAAATGACAAACCAATCATCTATCACTTCATTCGAATTTAGAAGTCTATTTATTTCTTTTAATGCAACGAAAAGACCTACTTGTCCTTGGTGTAAATAGCCACTCCAACTTGATGTTGCATTGCGTTTATCAACCACAATCCCTTCCTTGAAAAAAAATACGTAAATATGTTTATCAGTTAGCTTCTGTTATATCAGAAACATAGTAACTACTTAATGAAATTGTTCATATATATCAATAAAAAACCATTTAAATCAATATTAAAGCCAATAAGCATGGTTCCCTAATAATAAATACCTTACCATTAAAATAATATTAATTAACAATATGTAATATCAATCATGTCAAATTTCACTTTTGAGACCCTTAATGATAAAGATTTTGAAATATTATCGACGGACATAATTTCAAAAGTAGAATCAGTAAATGTTGATAGGTTTAAGCCAGGTAAAGATCAAGGGGTGGATGGCCGTTTCTTTTCAGGTGGTGAAGAAGTAGTAATCCAAGTAAAGCATTACCTCGGTTCTGGCTTTAGCAAAATGCTGTACAACTGCAAGAATACTGAATCACCTAAAGTAAAATTACTCAACCCTAAACGCTACATATTTATATGCTCCCTTCCCCTCAACCGATTACAAAAATCAAAACTAAAGGATGCTTTTTCGCCCTATTTAAAAGAAGAAGATATTTATGGTCAAGAAAATTTAAATGACCAATTAGAGTTGAATCCCGGAATAATAAAAAAACATTATAAATTATGGCTTACAAGTTCATCGGTTTTAGATAAGTTGATTAATAACGCAACTTTTAATCATAGTAAGTTTACGTTAGATGATATTCAGTCTTTCAGTAAATTCTACATAAAAACTAAAAATCATACTAGGGCTATGGAAGTGTTAGGAACTACTCACTGTCTAGTCGTAAGTGGCCAACCGGGCGTTGGAAAAACGACTCTGGCACAGCATATTTGCCTAGAACTAGTAGGTAATGATTTTGAATTCGTAGAAATAGAAGAAGATATAAATGAAGGATTTCAGTCTTACCAAAAAGGTAAAAAACAAGTCTTTTATTTTGATGATTTTTTAGGCAGTAACTATCTTGACTCTATTCAAAGAAAAGAAAGTTCAAGTATTGTAAAGTTCTTTAAAGCTATAAAAAAAGATAAGGACAAAAGGTTTATTTTAACATCTAGAAGCTCAATATTAAATCAAACAAAAAACTTAACAGAGCTGTTTGCTAGAAGTTCTTTTGAAAGAAATGAATATGAACTAAATATCAACAGTTTATCAAAGATGGATAAAGCTCATATCCTATACAATCGCTTATATTTCTCAGATATGAAATCAGAATATCTCGACATTATTTACCAAGGAAAAAAATATAGAGAGATAATAGATCATAAAAATTATAACCCTAGACTTATTGAGTTCATTACAACTAATGAGCGTTATAACGATTTAAAACCTGAAAAATATTGGGAGTTCGTTATAGAAAACCTTAATAACCCTAAAAACATTTGGAAATTTGCAATAGATTCACAATTAGAAGAATACGAAAGAATATTAGTATACATTGTGGCCTTTCATGGAAATAAAGACAGCTTAGATGAAGAGTATCTAGAAAAAATAGCTGAAAAATATTTCAAAGATACAAAATACCATATAACAGATAAAACCTTCGGGTATGCAATTCAAACGCTGTCAGGTTCTTTTTTAAACAGAACCGTATATGAGGATAAAAGTACAGGGTTAACCTTATTTAACCCTTCAATTGCTGATTATTTGTTTAGCAATTTTAGAAAAGAGAAGGATACTTTTTCAAAAATAATTTATTTATCACAATCTATCACATCTTTAGATTCCCTTCGTAAAATAAGATCTTCGTCTTTAATTTCAGACAAATTATACAGTGCAATTCTTAAAAACATTATCGACAAAATATCACTTCATCAAGGGTATAAAAAAAATAAGCACTTTGCTGTTAAAGCTCTTGGGTATTATTGTTCTTTAAATGCTGTAGACACAGTTGAACCAGTATTAATTGATCAATTTATCAATGATATATCTATAAATAACATTGAATTTCCAATAATGGAGGACTCTATATTTTTATTAAAATTCCTTATCAATGAGAGTTTAGATAAATTTGACTGTTTTGATTGGCATTCATTATTCTCCAATTTATTCTCAAAATTTTTGAGTCATGAAGAGTTACTTGTTATTGCAGAGTTTATTTATGAATTAAAGCTTTCAACGGATATAAATATAACTCAAATAAAGCAAATGTTTGAGCAAGCAGTGGTTGAATACTGGACGGAAGAAATACACGAAGACGTAAACGATCATATAGAAGAATGTAGCTATGAATCAATAAAAGATGAAGCTAAAAAGCATATCAAATACGTGTTATCTCAATATGATCTTGAATTAGAATCTTTAAGCGTTCAACTCATAGGTTGTGTTGATATAGATGAAATATACACAGGTATTGTAGACAGATATTCTGATGAAGAGCATGACTTTAGTAATGATGATACTAATGAATCTTCTGATTCATTAGATGAAATCGATGATCTTTTTGATAGAGTAACTATTTAAAAAAGGCGAATCATTTCTGATTCGCCTTATAAATTATTTTAATGGAAATTAACCAACTTATCTAAGTTAACCATCTTAATTAAATCGTTAACCAACTTAATTGCAGACCCCCAACACAGTTTACTAGTCAATATAACTCTCAACCGGAGGACATGAACAAACCAAATTTCTATCCCCATAAACATCATCTATACGATTAACCGTTGGCCAAAATTTATCAATTGCCACACTCGGTACTGGAAATACCGCTTCTTTAATCGAATAAGCACGATCCCACGTTGAAGTAATATCAGCTAAAGTATGAGGCGCATTATGCAGAGGATTATTTTCTAACGTCCACTCGCCTGACTCTACTTTACGTACTTCGTCACGAATACAAACCATGGCTTCGATAAATCTATCTATTTCAACTTTAGACTCTGACTCAGTTGGTTCAA
>MAAB01001421.1_pt1 | contig 23066 bp, 23 predicted proteins | sample 1115991 | NCBI WGS metagenome assembly MAAB01 (sample SAMN04961124, study PRJNA320927) | seawater metagenome | isolation source: sample BD02T18 sea water enriched with oil for 18 days | place: USA:Gulf of Mexico | collected 2013-07-27
TGACGAGTAAAAGTGCAATATAAACTACGCAGTGGCAACACTGCGTAGTTTACTTACGCTTTACAAAGAGAGTTATTTTCAAACTATCAAATTGTAATACTTAATCTATAACGGCTGTACTATGCAAAATACTTTAAAATCAATCTGTATTGTCGGTGGAGGAACGGCTGGTTGGATGGCCGCAACATTACTTTCGACGTCTTTAAGAGGTAGTAATATAAAAATTACTGTTGTTGAATCACCTGATATAGAAACTATTGGTGTAGGTGAATCTACCGTACCGTCAATAATGGATTTTATACATGCGTGTCAGATTGATCTCAAAGAATTTATACAGGCTACCTCTGCTAGTTTCAAATTAGGTATTCGATTTGATGATTGGCTAAAACCTGAGGCAAGCTATTTTCACCCTTTTGGCAAAGTTGGCAAAGACATCAATGGCTTTGATTTTTATCAGGCTTGGTTAAAATCTATTGCAGATGGTAATAACACCCGTTGGCTTGACCATTCTCCAAGTGCCATTATGGCCGAGCATGAACGCTTTATGTTACGCCCCCATCAATCCCAAAACTGGGTATTATCAAGCTATGCTCATGCCCTTCATTTAGATGCAGTACAAGTTGCTCGGTATTTACGAGCGCTTTGCCAAAAAAGAGGTGTTGTAAGAGTAGAAGCAACAGTGAAAAAAGTTAACCTTGATAGTAAAGACTTTATAAATAGCCTCGATTTGGATGACAATACTCAGGTTAGCAGTGATTTTTTTATCGACTGTACTGGCTTTAAAGGACTATTAATAGACAACGCGTTAAAGGTAGAATTTGAAAGTTGGTCTCATTATTTACCTTGTAATCGCGCTGCTACGGTACAAACTGCACAAGTAAGCAAGCCTGTTCCGTATACCATTGCAAAGTCTCTAGCGGCCGGTTGGTCATGGAAAATCCCCTTGCAACACCGTACCGGTAATGGCTATGTTTTTTCTAGTCAATTTTGCAGTGATGACCAAGCCCTAGCTACATTAGTCAGTAATGTTGATGGCAAGATATTGAATGAACCACGAATTATCCCCTTTGTAACAGGAAAACGTAAAAAGGTTTGGCACAATAACTGTTTAGCGTTAGGGCTTGCCGGTGGATTTTTAGAGCCTTTAGAGTCTACCGCCATTCACTTGGTGTATAAAACTTTAGTTCACTTCATCAAGCACTTCCCCGATGGTGATTTTGATACTGGCAATGAACAAGCCTTTAATGCAAAGATTGATACTGATTATCTAGAAATTCGTGATTTTATTATTCTGCACTATTGCACTTCGGGTCGAGATGATACTGACTTTTGGCAGTGGTGCAAGAATATGCCTATACCTGAATCATTGCATGAAAAAATACGGCAATTTCGAAAAAGAGGTCAATTAGAACATACGCCGGGTCAGTTTTTTACCTCTGACAGTTGGTGTTCTATTTTCGAAGGCATGAATATCCGCCCTCAAAAATATCATCCTTTAATCAATGGCTTTCATCGTCAAGATCTAGCGAATACCTTAAGTGAAAATATTAAAAACATTCGCACTACTGTGCTACAAATGCCAAATCACTTTGATTATATACAGTCACATTGCAAAGCACGATGATTAACTAAGTAATGGTTTCGAGCACGTTCATACATTAAGGTATATACACAAATTCATGGCCAAATATAAAACTATTCCAGAATATTCAGCATTAACTACTCAACAATTTTTTGGACAAATAGTGCCAAATCAACAACCCGTTGTAATTCGTGGGTTTGCTAAAAGCTGGCCATTGGTCTCGTCTGCTCAAAAAACACCCCATGAATTTATTGCCTATTTAAATAAATTTTATACTGGCAAGAAAACGACAATGGTAGTAGCCCCTCCTGCTGCAAACAAACGCTTCTATTACAATGATGAAATGACCGATATCAACTTTTTGAGTGGTGAAGAACGAGTCGACTTATTTTTGGATCGCTTAATCGAGTTGATTAATAGAGATGTATACCCTGCCATTGCCATGCAAAGCACACTCACTAGTGAAATATTACCGGGCTTAGTTGGTGACAATTGTTCCGATTTTTTTACTGACGTTGAGCCACGCTTATGGATTGGAAATGAAGGGATTGTCAATACACATTACGATGGCTCTGATAATTTTGCCTGTGTTGTAGCTGGCCGTAGACGCTTTGTACTTTTTCCACCTGAGCAAACCTGTAATTTATACCCTGGCCCTCTCAACTTTACGCCAGCAGGTGCACCTACGAGTTTAGTCGATCTTAACAAGCCTGATTTTGAAAACTATCCATTATTTAAACAAGCACTGACCGAAGCCTATAGTGTTGAGTTAGGGCCAGGTGACGCCATTTTTATACCTATGCTTTGGTGGCACCATGTTGAGTCTTTAGAGAAAGTGAATGCCTTGATGAATTATTGGTGGAATGGCAGTTTTGCACCGAACTCAGTGTCGCCTAGCGCAATTGATAGCTTGAACTTAGCGTTACTGGCTATGCGAGATTTACCTCAAAAACAACGCGATGCTTGGCGTAATATGTTTGATCATTACCTATTTAAGCAAGGCGTTGATCCTACCGCGTATATTCCAAAGCATCAGCATCACATATTAGGTGAGCTATCGCCTGATTATGTTGAAGCCGTTAAAGATCACTTTGCTACTAAATTACAAAAGTAAATAAAATTGCAAAATGAAACGTTTGAATTATCACTAATGAGCAAATAACCATGTTAAATAATGACAACAAACCCAAAAAAATAGTCATAGTTGGTGGCGGAACCGCTGGCTGGATGGCTGCAAATTTATTGGCATGTAAGTGGAAAGACACTGAAGTTTGCTTAGTTGAGTCCAAAGAGATAGGCACTATAGGTGTTGGCGAAGGCAGCACTCCACACTTAAAATTATTTTTTGATGCTATCGGCGTCGCTGATTCACAATGGATGCCGCGCTGTAATGCTACCTACAAAAATGGCATCTCCTTCGATAATTGGTCAGCTATTGAAGGGTTTGAATCATATTTTCATCCATTCGCTGCACAAACTGATGATGTATTCACTGTGCCGCTATTTTTTAAAAATATTAAAGCGCGAATGCAGGGTTATAGTGTTAACGCCCATCCAGATACATACTTTTTAGAATCCTATTTATCAAAAAACAATTTGGGTCCCTTGCCTGATGAATCTTTTCCTTTTGGCATAGCCTACGGGTATCACTTCGATTCTGCTCTGCTAGGGCAGTTTTTAGCGGAACATGCGCAAAGCCATGGAGTAAAAAGAGTATATGGCACAGTAAGCGATATTTTAGTGAAAGAAGATGGCAACATAGGCACGGTTATACTCAGTGATGATACCCAGTTAACGGCCGACTTTTTCATTGACTGCTCAGGGTTTAACGCTTTACTTATGCAAAAAACGTTGAAAGTCAGCTATAAGAGTTTTAAAGATAATTTAATTAACGATGCTGCCGTCGTAATACCTAGCGAGATTTCAGCAGCTCTGCCTGTACATACTACAGCTACGGCTCTCTCCAACGGCTGGGCGTGGCAGATCCCTTTAAGAAATCGTTTTGGCAATGGTTACGTTTATAGCACCAATTATATTAATGCGGATAAGGCTGAAACTGAGCTTAGACAACATTTGGGCTTATTGGAAAGTGAAACCCAAGCAAGTCATCTAAAGATGAAGGTGGGCCGTGTTGAAAAACACTGGTATAAAAACTGTCTTGCCGTTGGACTATCTCAAGGGTTTATTGAACCTTTAGAGGCTACAGCACTTGCACTTTCATTTAATACTATTGAACAGTTTATGTATTACTTTCAAGAAGGTAGCTTTACCAATAAGTTTGAAGATGAATTCAACAAAGATATTAACGGCAGGTTTGATGGCATCAGAGACTATATTGTCTGTCATTACAAAGCTAACCAACGCACCGATAGTGACTATTGGCGAGATTGTGCGGCTAATAACAACCTATCTGAAAACCTAAATAGGATTTTATATCTATGGAACAATAGTCAGGACTTCGCAGGAGATATGTATAAATATAATTTAATGGGCAGTTATCAACCAAAGTCATGGGCGTGTTTGCTTGCAGGCTATGGAATATTTCCACAACACAATAAGAATAAATCGACTGTATATCCTAGTTATCAACAAGAAATAGAAGGCTTAAATGATTTTATAAGGCGCTGCGGATTAAACTTTAAAAACCACAGTGAACTTTTGATGTAGTTAGCTCAACTGCCCTGCAGCTTTAATTAAAGCATGAAAAAAAACACGCCCATACTAACCAGTGCGGTCAGTAATGTATTACCCGTGAAATAGGCGAGCAAACAAGCTATTGCCGCGCCGATTAAATAGTTATTATCGAGCGTAATACTCAACTCATTTTCTTGTACAAAGACAATGGGCGCTAAAATAGCCGTTAGTACAGCAGGCGCTGAATAGCTCAGAAATTGCTTGGTGTTTTTGCTCAGTGATACGGGTAACTCAGGTTCTAAAAACAAATAACGACTAATAAATACTAGGCTAGCCATTGCAACAATCATTAACCAATTCATAATCCTTCACCCCTTGTTTTTTTCATGCAAAGTACCGCAAATCATACCTAGTAAGGCAGAGATCAGTAAGCCAGCTTCAATGTTTAACAAGGCGAAGTACACTGCACTTACCAACGAGACTAACACGCAAATTAGAACGGATTTGTTCTTAATTAATGGAATGATTAAAGCAATAAAGGTAGCGGCAATAGCAAAGTCTAATCCCCATTGCGCTAAATTTGGTATGTGTTTTCCTGCAACTACGCCGAGTAGCGTAGCTAGATTCCAGCTGATATAAAAAAACAGTCCACCGCCAAGCCCATACCAAGGATCAAACTTGTGCTGTTTGGATTTATCCGTGGCGCAAATTGCAAACAACTCATCAGTTAATAAAAAGCCAAGCAATAAGCGCCACCTTAGTGGTAACGGGCTAATCTCATTTCTCAGTGCCATGCTATAAAGAAAATGCCGTGAAGTGATCAAGAACGTCGTTAATAAAATGCCAAAAAGTCCTATACCGGCTTTTAACATGCCTAGCGCCACTAACTGTGCGGCACCGGCAAAAACAATAGCTGACATTGCTTGTGACTCAATGGCAGATAAGCCAACTTCAATTGCGAAAGAACCAGCTAAAATCCCCCAAGGTATCACGGCTAGAGATAAGGGCGATATTGCCAAGGCCCCGCGCCACATGGCGATATATTTTGACGAATATTGCAAATATTCGCTATTGGTTGATGCTGTCATTATTCACTCTTGCAAATAGTTTGAACAACAGCTTAGCCAAAGACTAATTAATATTATTGTACGGAATTGACGCCAACGGCTTTCGCGTAATTTCCAGGAGTGATTCCCATGGCGCGCTTAAAATGACGATGAAAGTGACTTTGGTCGTGAAATCCACAGTCTAAAGCAACATCAAGAATTTTAATTCCTCGACGAATTAATTTTTTGGCCAATCTCAATCTCGATTGTATTTGGTAGGTATGAGGCGGCAAACCAAAATAACGCTGAAATTGTCGTAACAAATGGCAAGCGCTGAGCCCCGCTAAAGTGGCTAGCTCTTCTAAAGAAATATCTGCAGCTGGGTGCTCATCTAAAAACTGCTTGATCAGCAGTAGCTGCTTTTTATCAACTTGGGGTTGGTTAACAGCAAGCTTACTTTTACCATGACGTGACACCAGTTTAACCATAGCTGAATAGATAAGCGTTTCTCGCAATAGTCGATTGTCTGATTCATTAAGCGTTGTAAAAGTTAAACGTAGCAATTGAGCTAACTCCTTGTCGTGCACAACAGCTTGGGGAAAATAAGGAGCGCCTTGATTTAAGCCTAACTCCCGACTTATGCTTTCGAATAACTCAGGTACTGGGTACATAGCACGATATGCCCAGCCATCCTTGGTAGCAGAACAACCGTTGTGAACTTCGTCAGCATTAACCAAAATGATACTGTGCTGAGGCGCGACATGATTACTACCGGTGCGAAAAAAACGCTGTGCGCCAGACTCAATAACACCTATGGTATAACCTTCATGGCTATGACGGGAAAAGTTCTGTTTATGGTAATTAGCATCAAGCAGCTCTATGCCACCTAAATCATTGGCATATTGATAGTTTGCTCTTTCTTTATGTAGTTCCATGCTATTCACCAATAAAAACACGTCAATCAGTATAACGCATAAATAAAATTGCTTTTTGTACAAAATGAGCAAATGTTCATCAGCAATTCATACTGATATTTAAATATACAAGGCTAAAAATGCCAGAAAAAACGTTGCTTGTCTTTATTTTTCGCTCCTAACTTCTGATAAAAATTGATGGCTGGAACATTGCTGTTTGGTGTTTGCCATTGCATAGTGTTTATCTTGTTTTCTTGTGAGAAACATCTAAGCTTTTGCATCAATTTCAAGCCAATGCCCTGTCCTCGGCTTTGTTCATTCAGGTATAAACAGTCTAGGTACAAATACCAGTCCATGTCCCAAGTTGAAAACTGCTTAATTACTGAGGTATAACCAACCAGAGTACTTTTAAGTTCTACAACAAAGATGGTTAAAGGCAGAGTTGCTAAACTATTAAGTTGTTGTTCTTGTCTTGAAAGCACTAATTCATGGCCTTCAAATACAGCATGCTCTTTCATCAAAGCTAATATAGCGTTTTTATCTTTAACTTCGGCAAGACGAATGCAATATTTCATTATTTTTCCTGATAAAACTATTTGAACAGTGGACGAAAAAAGCTACGTTGATAACTTTTAATGCATTGCGTTTGTTCAGCATAATGAAATGCTTCCATACATGCTAAATCCTTAAAAGATTCAGCTCGGTATTGCTCATATTCAGCTAAGCTTGGAAAAGTAAATAACGCCAATGCAACATTGCTAGCACCTTCTGAAGGTAAAAAGTAGCCATGATGTTGACCACCAAATTTATTGACTAGTGGTATCCATAACTTGGCGTAATGCTCAAATTCTTTAATTTTATTAGCGTCAATAATATAATTGATAAAACAAGTAACCATGTAAACCTCAAAAAGCTTTCAGTAAAAATAAAGTAATCACTGTAAATATTTTCTATTAGCCACAATGATTACCTTTAGGTAAATTCTAATTACTGTTGAATTTCAGTATTACGCCGATTCACTGGGTACCTTTCAAAATCTTCCCAGTAATGAATGCCACCTATCATTTCTTTTACTTCATATCCTAAACGAGATATTTTTAAACCCGCTTTAGATGCGCCATTGCAACCGGGCCCCCAGCAATAGACAACAAACAAAGTATCACTGTCGAATTGTTCTAATGACGCTTTATTAATTTCACTGTGCGGCATACTTACGGCCGTTATAGCATGACTTTTATCAAAAGCATCGCTAGAGCGTACATCTAATAATACGTAGTTTTTCCTACCTGCTTTTATATCTGCATATACATCTGAACAATCAGTTTCGCAGGCCAATTTTGTTGCAAAAAAGTCACTCACTTGCTGAGGCGAAACAGCCTCGTTAGTAAATGCATTGGTATTGTTAGGCATGGGGATTCCTTGTAATATGAGTTGTGTTGAACTGCACTGAAGCTAATCAGTTGTGCGTTTTGGTTGGCGTTAATTTAGCTCAGTTTAGTTGTACACTAAATTCATGATTGCTGAAGTCGGTGTTCAACATAAATGAATGGTGAAATATTTAGAAAAGCATTATCTTTAGCGTAATATTTATTAAGTATGACAGTACTGCTTTCAGTTGAGTTGATTTAAGGAATTAATGTTGGAATTTTACCATTTACGCTCTTTTGTAGCGGTTGCTCAAACAGGTAACTTAACGCAAGCAGCAAAGCGTTTATACACAACACCGCCGGCAATAAGTGCGCACATTAAAACGCTTGAAGAAGAGCTTTCTACACCTTTATTTATTCGCTCAAGTAAAGGCATGTCGTTAACCGATAAAGGCCAATTACTGTTGAAAAAGGCACAAATTACTCTCGATAGTGCTTTAGACATAGTTAACCTTGCCACTGATAACCAACATGAAATAATTGGAACATTCCATTTAGGTATAAACTTAACCGCCAAGCAAACAAAACTTGCAGAATTAGTAGGCAATTTACAAGAGAACTGTCCGGGCATCAGCTTGGATATTCATCATCAAGCAACCGGAAAAACCATTAATGATATTAGAGATCATCAATTAGATGGTGGTTATATTTTTGGTGAAATTCCTGCTGACTTTATCGGCTTTGCCGTGATGGAGCAGCAAATAACAACAGCCGCACCGTTAACGTTTGACTGTGGTGAAGTAATGACTCAAGCAGATCTTAGTACTCATCAATGGATTATGATGGGTGATTATTGCCCTTTTGATGATTTTTTAAGATCAAAACTTGGGAGCAACATTCCATCGGTTTTAAAAACCAGTGATGACGGTACCCGATTAACATTAGTGCAAAGTGGACTCGGACTCAGTTTCCTCGAAATTGAAGAAGCGCTTTTGGCCGAAAAAAACAAAAGTATTCAAGTCATACCTGCCTTAGATTTCTGTGCAACCTTGCACTTTGTTATTGCTAAAAGTAGAGTCAATGAGCCATTAGTCAAAGCACTAATGCAAGAAATAAGAATTTTGTGGTCCATCGAGTTGTAGTTGTCTTTACTTATCAACTAACCTTTTATTTAGTTGTATACAGCTAAGTATTCTACTTACCCTCTTCTCAAACAATGGTAATACAGCCTGATTTATCTATTAATGTTCCATTAATTATTGTATTTACTCGATAATGTCTTATATTAATTTTATGTCTGGATAAAATAAAACCCTGAAGAATTATGACTAGTGAAGAGGAAGTTACCAAGTCAATATCAATGCTCACATCGGGCTCTACTATAATTGTTGAGTTATCGCTTTACTCTACAAAGAAAATTAAATTTAAAACTGTTTTTATTGGTTTTTTGCCTAATCAATTTATTCTTATTCAGCTACCTAATTTAAGCCAAAATACAGAGCTTGCTGCTAACCTTAAACAAGGGGTAGCTTGTACCATTCGTAGCTTGGTAGAGGGTAAAGAAGGTGCAGTTGTAGCGTTTATTACCTCTATAGAGCGGCTGGTAAACATTCCCGCTAAAATGCTAGTGCTCAATATACCAACCAAAGTTGCTTTGCAAAATCTACGAAAAAGAACCCGTATTGAAACACAGTTAAATTTTGAAACTATGTTAAAGGAGCATACTGTAAAAGGGGTTATTGTAAACATTTCTATAGATGGTTGCTTATTAAGCATTCCAAAAGATCAACCATTTGATAAGGCCGAGGGAGATAGCATTTGTTATTCGATTTTAGATAAATCTTTTGAAGGGTTTAAGTCAATTAAAGGAGAGATTTGTAACATCAGAGCGACAAGCAAATTTTATAAAGTTGGAGTTAAATTTCAAGACGAAACATCAGAGCTAATTAAAGAGTTACTCATTAAGATATTAATATGTTAATGAGTAACTCAACTTTTAAAATAGATAGTAAAAATCTATGAACTGTAAAAGATAAAAAAAACCTCAGTATTAATAATCATCAAAGAGTTATCCAACAAAGTTTACTGCCTAAAGGTTTAAATAGGCTATGGCTATACCGCTCTTTAAAAGCACCTAAAAGAATACTAAAACGATATATTTAAGCTTAACGATTCAATCAATGAACCACATGCTGTGCCGCTATATCCTTGCGCTTATTGCTTTATCTGATATCCACTTTTAAATATCCAAGTAACGGCTAATAAACAAAAAGCTAAAAACCCGCTCATCACCATAAAACTTGTAATTAAACTTACGTCAGCCACGCCATAAAAGCTCCATCGAAAGCCACTAATTAAGTAAAATACGGGGTTAAGTTGCGTTACCGTTTGCCAAAATGGCGGTAGCATACTGACGGAGTAAAAAGTGCCACCTAAGAAAACCAGTGGTGTGATAACAATAAGTGGGATCACTTGTAGTTTTTCAAAGTTGTCTGCCCATATACCGATAATAAACCCAAACAAACTAAAGGTTATGGCGGTCACGACTAAAAAGAATAACATCCACAATGGATGAGCTATTTCAAGCGGGACAAAAAAATGTGCGGTTGCTAAAATAATTAGCGCTAACAAAATCGACTTAGTCGCTGCAGCCCCTACATAACCTAGCAACACTTCAATAGATGATACGGGTGCAGAAAGTAGCTCATAAATAGTGCCAGTGAATTTTGGAAAATATATACCAAAAGACGCATTCGAAATACTTTGTGTTAATAGCGATAACATAATTAAGCCTGGCACAATAAAAGCACCGTAACTAACACCATCGATTTCAGTAATACGAGAGCCAATCGCAGAGCCAAAGACAATAAAATACAGTGACGTTGAGATCACTGGCGAGATAATGCTTTGAAAAAGAGTGCGTTTAGTTCGCGCCATTTCAAACTTATAGATAGCCGCAACAGCATAATGATTCATGTTGACTCCTTTACTAATGAGACGAATATATCTTCTAACGAACTTTGATCTGTTTTGATATCTTTAAAGCCAATATTTGCTGAAGATAACTGCTGCAGTAACGCAGAAATTCCGGTGTGCTCTTTGGTTGTGTCATAACTATAAATCAATTGCAGTCCTTCGTTTTTAATCTGTAAATTAAAATCAGTCATAGTCGAAGGTATTGCCACTAACGGCTCTTTTAAATCAAGAATCAATTGCTTTTTACCCAATTGATTCATCAAGGCTGCTTTATCTTCAACCAAAATAAGTTGGCCATTTTTAATGACACCAATACGGTCTGCTATTTCCTCTGCTTCTTCAATATAGTGGGTAGTTAAAATAATAGTCACGCCATCGTTACGTAATTGCCGTACCAATTGCCACATGTCTTTGCGCAATTCAACATCTACGCCGGCGGTAGGCTCATCTAAAAACAAAATGGAAGGTTCATGAGAAAGTGCTTTAGCAATCATCACCCGGCGTTTCATACCGCCAGATAACTCCATCATGCGACTGTCCTTTTTATCCCAAAGAGACAAGGATTTAAGCGTTTTTTCAATAAAAGTAGGATTCGGTTTTTTACCAAATAATCCACGACTAAATGAAACAGTTGCCCATACGGTTTCAAAAGCATCGGTGGTTAACTCTTGTGGTACTAAACCAATAAGCTCGCGGGTATGTCGGTAACCCGAGACAATATCTTTGCCATCCACAGTTATTTGCCCAGAGCTAGCATTAACAATGCCGCAAATAGTACTAATAAGTGTAGTTTTACCTGCACCATTAGGTCCTAACAAGGCAAAAATTTCAGCGGGCTTTATTGATAAGCTAATATCATTAAGTGCTTGAAAACCGCTATCATAAATCTTATTAACATCTGTTATTTGAATAATGGGCTGCAAGATTAAACTCCACTAATATTTGAATAATACTAAGGTATACGACATGAGCTATTGATGGCTAGAAAAATCACTAGATACTGGCTATATTTTTCTGCACCAGATTACATTAATGAGTTAATTTTTAATGTGAATATGCTTGATGAGTTAATTTTTAATGTAAATATGCTTGATGAAAAAGTATTTGGATACAAAGTAACAACGCTGTTCATATTGCCCTGTGGCTGAGCTGAGGATAAAAAACAGCCCTATTACAACTCAAAATACACTGCAACTTAATAACCTACAATAATTTTAAATTCACCTGATCTGCTAATTTGTACCATACTAAAATTAAGTGAATACTAAAAATGGCACCACAATGTCTTTTAATTTTACGAAATTATATGAGCAACAAATTCTCTTACGACCTAAATTAGTGTGTTTTGTTATTTTAATCGTCAGTCTGTTGTTTATCTCACAAATAAAAAACTTCAGGTTAGATGCCTCAAGCGATACTTTGGTACTGCAAAATGATAGCGCTTTGCAATTTTATCGGGAAGTTAAAACACAGTACGGCTCAGATGATTTCCTGATTATGACTTTTAGTCCGGATAAAGACTTATTCTCCAGCAAGACCTTACAACAGCTTGAATTAATATCACAAGAGCTTAACCAGATATCTGCCATTGAATCAATCACCAGTATCTTAACGGTGCCCTTAATTAATAGTCCGGCGATATCAGTTGAAAAACTACAACAAGAAACACCTACGCTACTTAGTACTAGAACCGAAATAAGACTTGCCCAACAAGAGTTATTAGCTAGTCCAATTTATCGTAATTCACTCATTAGCTCAGATAGTAAAACCACTGCATTTTTACTGTATTTACAAGAAGACGAAAAATATAAGGCATTAAAATCGTCAAGAGATGAAGTTAAATTACTAGTGGAAAAAGAACCAGGTTCTTTTAAGTTACGCAAAGAACTCGCAAGTAAAAATAGAAAGTTCGCCCGTTATATAAAGAAAAATCAATATCGACAAGAAGATATTATTGAAAGTGTGCGTCAAGTCATGGCTAAGTTCAGTACGTACGGTCAATTACATTTAGGTGGAGTCCCTATGATTACTGCTGACTCTATCGCTTTTATTCGTCACGACTTAATCAATTTTGGTTTTGTGGTTTTACTGTTTATTATCATTACCTTAATTGTGGCTTTTTCACGCATTCAATGGATGATATTGCCCTTAGTCACCTGCGTAATAACAGGTGCTGTGATGATAGGGTTATTAGGTTTGCTTAATTGGCCCGTTACCGTTGTTTCTTCGAATTTTATTTCCCTAATGCTGATCTTAACGCTATCCCTTACTATTCATTTGATTGTTCGATATCAAGAATTACACTGGCAGAACCCACAAATAACTCAGCTCACTCTTGTTAGCACCACTTTAAAGAAAAAACTTATTCCCTGTTTATTTACTTCAATAACGACAATTGTTGCCTTTGTCTCTCTACTCGTAAGTGGCATACGTCCGGTAATTGATTTTGGCTGGATGATGACAATTGGCGTTGCTCTCTCATTTCTTATGGTATTTACCTTATTTCCGGCAATGTTAATGTTGCTCCCTGTAGGAAAGCCCGTTAATCAAGAAAATTTAACCAAACGTATTGCCTTATTTTTGGCGGTACGCTTACTGCCCTATAAAACAAACACTCTTATTGTTTATACTATTATCATTATCTTAAGCTTAACCGGTGCTTCTTTGTTAACCGTTGAAAATCGTTTCATTGATTATTTCAAGCAGAATACTGAAATATACCAAGGAATGTCTTTAATAGATAAAAAACTCGGGGGTACGACTCCTTTAGATGTCATTATAGATGCACCAAAAGAAAAATTGAGCGCGTCTGATGAAAGTGAAGCGTTAGATACTGAGTTTTTGGCTGAGCTTGATTTAGATGAAGCTGAATTTTTGGCTGAGTTTGATTTAGATGAAAATGAAATGGCAGGAGAAGATAATAAAAAGCCGACTCCGTTAACTAAGGGTTATTGGTTTAACCCTAGGATGTTAGCAAAAGTAGCTGATTATCATCGGTATTTAGAAAGCATACCACAAACAGGGAAAGTGCTTTCAATTGCCTCAAGTGTGGCATTAATGAATCAAATTGAGCCCGAAACGAAAACCGATAATTTCATTTTATCAATCCTGTATAGCAAGCTGCCTGATTCAATAAAGTCGATAATTATAACACCATATATTTCACCAGACGGTAATCAAATACGCTTTAGTATCCGAGTTTTTGAGAGTGATAAATCACTTAAACGTACCGAGTTATTAAATACCATCAAGCAAGGCTTGGTTAATAAATTTGATTTATCGCCTGAGCAAATTAGATTTTCAGGAATGTTAGTGTTATATAACAATATGTTACAAAGCCTATTCCAATCACAAATTTATACCTTAGGAACCGTTTTCTTTTGCATTTTGTTAATGTTCATTTTGTTATATCGAAATCTTAAATTATCGATAATTACGCTAATTCCTAATTTAATTGCTGCAAGCATGGTACTTGGTCTGATGGGCTGGCTAAAAGTACCATTAGACATAATGACGATAACTATCGCCGCAATATGTATTGGCATTGCTGTAGATAATTCAATTCATTATGTACATAGATTTAAATTAGAATTTAAACAATGCCAAAACTATAAAACCGCGATGTTAAACTCTCACGCCAGCATTGGTAGAGCTATGTATTACACATCTATAACGATTACCTTAGGCTTTTCAATTCTTGTCTTGTCAAACTTCATGCCTTCGATGTATTTCGGTTTATTAACTGGGTTTTCTATGCTGGTTGCCCTAGCCGCCAATTTAACTTTATTGCCATTATTATTAGTACATTTTAAGCCGTTAACAGCAAAAGAAAGAATAGAATAGATAGAAGCTTAGCCGAAAAAGGGATTAGAAATCCGCTTGACTATTTATAAGGTAATCAAGCGGTTACTAAAGCTTGTAAGTTAACACATGCTTCAATTCAATAAAGACAGGTAACCAACTGGTTTTCCTTGATTATTGAATTCTGTTTGCTTTACGTATTTCAGACAAAGCACCGCTGATCAGATAACCAGGTTTTCCATGCCATAACAATAAGTCCCAAATTTATTATCGGCTTTATTACGAAGTTGGCGCGTTGAATCGAACCCGAAATATCTCAGCCTCTTTAGAAGGGGCAGCCAAAACATTATCGGCATTGTCATCCCAAAGAGAAAGTGTAATAGATTTACCTGAATAAGTTTGGGTTGGACTGTTAACTTCTAACGGCAAGTTAAGCATTGCCTTTAATCCCGTTGGATCTTCTTTTGAAATGACAATTGCATAGTCATCGTCAGTATTAATATCAATAACCTTATCCACAGGATTAAAAAAGTGACCATCGCAAAGTAAATCAAGTGAATCATCCCGTAAAGCTTTTAATTTAATAAACCTAGGATCGCTGTAAAAGTTCTTAAAGTTTTCTTCAGAAGGCCATTGCGTAAATGCCCCCATTTCAGGCGCAGTGCTTTTTGTATTTGAAGCTATGACGGCAAAAGAGCCTACTTGTTGACAACCATGCTCTTCGATAAGCGGGGTTAATGCAGGGAAGTATTCTCCAAATAATTGCATCTCTTTGCCTGTGGTTATTTTTCCGAAAGCAAATTCTAATTTGCTAGTTGAATTCAGTGTTAATTGTAAAGTCATAATACTTTCCTTTTGTTTGTTGTATCGAGAATTGCATTATGGAATATATATTTCCGGAAATCAAGAATTCCGGAAATATATATTTTCGATATAATATTTCCAGATAACTTTATTTCTGTTAATATCCGCCTATGAAAGAAAATATATCTAGACGTCCTGATAAAACTAGAGGACGAAAACGCGATGAAGGCCGAACAGACTCAATACTTCAAGCAGCATTGGAGTTATTATTTGAAGTTGGTTTTGACAGATTCAGAGTCCAAGATGTCGCCGAGCGTGCAGGCTCGGGTACTGGTGCTATTTATCGGCGATGGCCAAAAAAAGAGACTTTAATTGCGGAAGCAATTAGAACTATGCCTGTTACAAAAGTTGAGTTTACAGATGATCCAATTGCTGATTTAAGAAAATTAGTTCAGCGTCAATATAGCACTGCTTTTGAAAAACCTGACCTTGTGCCTGGTCTCATCTCAGCTATGCGAGCCGATAACGGTATTGAAGAGGCAGTAAAGGCAAGTTACAGTTTGGAACATTTTAGAAGTGCAATTGCTCGCATTGTAGGAAACGATCATCCACACCTTGATTTATTAACAGATCTTACTCCATCGATTACCTTATATCGGGCTTCATTTACACCAGAAAAAATAGAAGTAGAAGCTATGACTGATGAAATTGTCACACTAATACTCTCATTCGCTAAACAGCCTTCGCCATTATCCTAGAGAAGTTTTTCAGCAATAGGTTTGTAGACAAAAAAGCCTACATTACTGCAAAGGCTTGTCCATGGAGTAAGTTAGCTGACCACATAAGTCATCTCGATAAGAAAAAATAATGTATTGATTTTCATCAGCTTACCAAGCTACACCTTTCAAGGCTACAATGTATTTGCGTTAGTTTAAATCCCAAAGGATTCAGTAAAAGTTGCTGTGAGTTCATTTTTGGCTGTATCAATAAGGCTTTTAATACCCTTGGTTGAGCTCGACCATAATAATATTGAGAAAGTGATTATCTATCCTGACGGCATCCTTTTTACGGATTAACATCCCAGAATCTGTATGAAAGTAAGCTTTTTGAAATGTTTTTTTTGTAAAAATCAAAATAGTTGGCAATTACATTCGCAATATGAACAAGCTTGTTACTTTCAAACGCTTAAAAACTAGCCCGTTTCATCGGGTACTTTACCGACCTTATTGATAATTAACTCCCTTAACCAACGATGGCCATTGTCATGTTCAAAATGTTTATGCCAAAGTAACACATAGGCTCCATCTGAAAATTCAACAGGTACATTCAGCACCTTCAAATTAAAGTACTTTGCCATTTGACTAACATGTCTAGCGGGGGCACATAATATAAGGTCGCTTTGTTCACACAGGCTCATGGCACTATGAAAGTCAGGCATATCAATCGCAATATCGCGGTATAAATTGTCTGTTTTTAGCACTTCATCAAGCAACCAGTGATCTTTGCCACCAATGGTTACTTGTAAATGTCGATATCGAAGAAAAGTCTCTAAATTCCACTCTTGCTTTAACGCCGGATGACTTTCTCTTACTAAGCATAAAGAGTGCTCTTGCAATAGTTCTACATAACTTAGCTCTGCTGGAATATGCTTGATATGTAAAGGAGAGCGATGATCCCATTCTCGACAAGCAATACCTAAATCTACCTCACATTTAAGTAATTGGTTGAGACTATTTTCATCCCATGTATTAGTTTTTAAAGTGATATTAGCTGCTTGATTTAGCAATTCAGGCATAAATGAAGGAAACGTTAATGCACAAGCGGTATCGGCTAAATGAATACGAAATTTTCGGTTGCTGTCGCTAGGATCAAACATGGCGGGGCGAGTAAGTTGCTCTAGTTGTTGAATCACCAGTTTTAATTGTGGTGCTAATGCTAACGCTCGTGGTGTAGCTTTAAGTCCTTGGGCTTTACGTTCAAACAGTTGATCAGCAAACATTTCTCGCAGCTTAGATAAATGTTTACTTACTGCCGACTGGCTTAAATTTAGGCGTTGGGCGGCGGCTGAGACATTACGCTCTTGCAACAATATCTCTAATACTTTTAATAAATTGAGGTCAAATTTACTCATGGGATTTACTCATTTAGTAAAATTCCAATTTGGAATAATAGAAATCAGAATAATTCACTTCTACTCATAATAGCAACCTCTTATACTATTCCTTCACCTATGAGAGACTGAAAATGACAAACAAGCAACTTTTACCCCTGCTAATCTTAATGGTTATTTTTAGCCCATTAGCTATTGATATATTTTTACCCGCACTACCGATTATGGCGCAAGATTTCTCTGTATCTATGACGCAAATTCAGTGGAGCATCACCGCCTTTATATTAAGTATGGGCTTTGGTCAACTAGTGGCGGGTCCGTTAGCCGATCGTTATGGTCGTAGGCCAGTCGCTATCGGTGGCATCATTATTTATGGTCTTAGTTCAATTGTCGCCGTGTACTCTGATAGCTTAGCTTTTTTCCTGATAAATCGTTTAGCGCAAGGCTTCGGAGCTTGTGCGATTGTGGTTGCTGCTTTTGCTAGTGTTCGTGATAAATATAACGCTATTGAAAGTGGAATTATGTACTCTTATCTAAATAGCGCTATCTGTTGTATTCCAGCACTTGCCCCCTTATTAGGTAATGTATTAACGCAATACTTTGGTTGGCAAAGTAATTTTGAGTTTATGGCTGGCTACGCTGTAGTCGCTGGTGCAATTTTGTTTTTTACCCTCAAAGAAACAAAGCCCGCACATACTGAGCAACATAAAAAACTCATTACCATGGCTCGGTTTACGCCGGTGTTAAGGCATCCGGTATTTCTCTTCAATGCTATTGTGGTGATGTTAGCCATGGCGATTATTATTGCTTATGTGAGTAGTTCACCCGCGTGGTTAATGGTGAAACTAGGCTTAGATCAGCAAAATTTTGTTTACTGGTTCAGTTTAAATGCCGTCATTAACATTATTGCTTGTTTTCTTGCGCCTAAAGTTTTACTCAAGTTTGGCGCTAGGGCCACGATAGGTTTTGGCATGGTTTTATTGATTGCTGCAGGCATACTGATGTTTGCCTTACTAGCTTGGCATAGCCCAGTAGCCTTTATGTTACCTATAATGATAAGTTCACTTGGTTTTTCATTACTGATGGGAGCTTGCGCTGGCCAAGCGCTTGCGCCTTTTGGTGATAAAGCAGGAGCGGCTTCTGCCTTACTTGGCTTTATGCAAATGAGTGGCTCAGCCGTTATCGTTTACTTATTGCAATTACTGCCGATAAATGAAGCTGAACAGTTGGCACTACTGATGCTGACTATTATACCTGTCTATGTTATTTGGAAGCTGCCACAAGTGAAAAAACATATTATGTTAGATGCTTATTAGCAGTAATATGATGAGTTACGAAAGTGAAAGCTTTATAGATAAATCGTCTGAGTTATCAGCTGGCCTTTCACATCAACAGCCATACCTTTACTCATACTAATACCCTTTTACTTTCAAGCGACAGTTTCTGATTTTTTTAGTCAACACCTGTCATGTTCTATTTAAGTTTATGACTCTTCGAATACTACTGAAACCAATTAAGATAAGTAGGAGGTTGTCTTCCAAATAGCTCAATTCGAACATATCTATTCAAGGTGGTTCTATTTATTTTCGAGTAGTAAATTTCGGTATGCTGAAGGACTATGACCAACTACTTTTTTAAAAGCGGTATTGAATGTCGATTTAGAATTGAAACCAACGTCATAGGCAATACTAGTGATTAATTTGTCGCTATCTTGTAACGCCTTCTTCGCTTCTTCGACGCGAAAGCCATTAACAAATTGGAAAAATTTGGTTTGTAAAAATTGAGAGAGTGTTTCTGAAATGTGGTTTTCAGTTTCAGCGATAGATTCAGAGAGCTTGTTTAGTGATAAGTTATCTTGCAAAAATAGCTTATCTTCTTTCATCGCATGCTCTAATTTTGACGCAATTAATTGCATTTTTTCAGCGCTAAGTAAAGCAGCTCTAGTCTGACTTTGATTCGGCTGACTCACACGAGGCACCCCCTTGTCAGACTCAACAAGCACTTTTTGACTCAATGCCTTCTGAATAAAAATCGCCAGCGCTATCACCTCTAAAATAGGCAGTAATATGCCAGAGCCAAACCAACGCCAACCCAAGGCACCGAGTGAAAATTCCACGGCGTACATTAACCATACTGCTCCCCAAATAAACAGCACAGGCCTAAACCAATCTAATGAACGTTGTTCTATTTCAGAAAAGCGCTCCATGAGTTGTTGACGGTGGCTATCGTGAAGTTTTAAAGCGGCAATTAAATAAAACAGCGTGTAGAAAATAAAAACAAAAGTAGTGAAAAAGCAGGTAAATACAGCGATTTTCCATAGCTCAGGATCTCTCGTTGATGGAAGAGCCAAAGCGACCTTTTCAGCAGGACTGATCATAAAAATAAAGGGGAGCATACCCAACAACACAATAATGGGCCCAGAAATTGCCAATCCCACCATGCGTTTATTGTTGCCCTTATCAGGTGACATAGAAGCATAAGCATAAAAATAGAGGACAGGTCCAAGTAAGACTTTAAACGGACCGTGTACACCAACTAAGTTTGGCGCATAAACAAATGCGCCTGAATATACAAAAAGCTCACCAGCCGAGTGTATCAGCAAGAGTAACAGTAGGCCTTTTAGGTATACGTTTTGTCTATCGTTAGGTCTTTTGAATACCTCTAATAATGCGAATACTGTTATTCCCATGATGCAGGAATATAAAATTGTGGCTAAAAGATGGACCATATAATTACCAAGGAAAAACATTTTTATCACTCCTTGCGATTATAAAACTAAAATCTATCTTAATCTACATATCTCCTTGTAGGTAATTCTGTTCAATCATGCAAAATGCATGATTGAGTGTTCCATTAGCGGTTGTTTGTTTTTAAATACAATCATTAAGCAAATAATCACTATACAAAAACGATTAACTATCTGAGTTTGCTTTAGTTGTAAGAGTAAACTTCTCTAATTCATATTAGCTGGTTGAGTTCAACCTACTCTGTAGTGCATGTATGCTCCTGGTTTACAGTGATACCTTTGAAAATTAACCAAAGGCCAATTGTTAATTCAAATAATGCACCTGGAGCCATTGCATAGGCCAACTCTTTAGGAGCATTGTGTACTGCTATGTTAACAAAGCCATACACAATCATCGTTGAATACGTAATTATTCCCCAAATGGATAAAGCTCTCGGAATATAACGAGAAGTGTAAAACAAATAGCAATAGACCACACCACCAACACCCATGATGAACAATAGGATGTAATAACCAACGCCATATAGTTTGCCAAAAGACCTAGCTAACGCCTGTAATTGAGCTGGTTCAAACGCCTGTAGATATTCGGCGTCACTTAAGAATATTAATATTGAAAGGATGAACATAATGGCAACGCAGCCTAAAAGCGCTTCGCCGAACCTAAAAATTAGCCCCAACAATGCAAGGTTCTTGTTCACAGGTTTGAGAACAACATAAAGCGCCCAAGAAAGCACCATAACTAAAACAAACATTATGAACTCTACTGCGATAGCGATTCTAAAAGTACCCTCTTGGCCTAGCATGCTAGCTACTGCATTTTCTGTTTTTAACAAAGAGCCAAGATCAAAAATCATAGAGGGAAACGTCGCGATAATAATTATGAGCGCGTAGGTTATTCCTGCAATTTTTGTGTAGTTGTTTTTTACGTTAGCTAATGAGTTTGCCATAGCCTTCCTCTTTTTAAGTAATGAGTTTTGATATGAAAGGTAGTTCTATTTAGTCGTGTTGTCGTCTAAATGGGCCTATTCGAACGTATTTTTTCAATTATTATTGGCGATTTTTTTATGCGTATTGAATTCACAACTTAAAACAATTATGCGATGGAGCAGTCACAAAACATGACTTGCCCCGTTTGGTAAACATTGGCGTCGAGTAACATTTAAAAACTAATCGGCCCCCCTGACAAAACCTTTAATAAGAAAGGTGTGTAGCCGACCATTCCCAAAATCATCAGTATGGTGATTACAAACAACACACCACTGGTTGCATACTTAACTCTGTTACTGCCTCTTTCCTTCGCGTAAAAATACAATTGCAACGTTAATAGCGGTAAAACATAACAGCCAAATGTCCACATAGTAAAAAACGGGTCGCCAAAAGCAGGGTTCATTCCCAGTATGTTTCCCGTTACTAAGTAGCTAAATGTACCAAGTCTTAATGTCAATTGAGCATTTGAGACAAAAAATAATCGCAAGGCCCATTTTCTGTGGCTAGATATCTCCTTTTTAATCGCTAGGCGTACGGTTAAATAAGCAAATCCTAATATTAAAAAGCCATTAATCGTTGTACCGATCCCATTGAGCTCTACTGGGTCAGGGTCTCTTATCCACACAAGGTAGAAGCCAGAGATAGCCAAACAAAACACTGTTGTTAGGTAGACATAACCATTAATTTTATGAAATTTTGGAAAGGAGTTTCGAACTTTGGGTATTAATTGCAATGCCCCACCAAAAGCCACTATACCGGCACCGATTGCGTGGGCAACAAATGCAAGGTTACCAGAAAAATCTCCTGCGCGGTAAGGGGTGACGCCAAAGCGTTCAAACACGACATTCCAATATGCCATATTGTCGTTTATTACTGAGATTCCATAGAATCCCATAATGTAGTAAAAGAAAATCCATTGTCCAACTAACGCCGTGACAAACCAAAACATGGTAGTGTATTTCAATGACTGCTTCGCTAGCTGCGCGGATACTCTTTTTTGTGCCGATGTTTGTTTTGTGCCTGGTATTGCCAATTCTGAGCCAGAATTAGCTCCTTGTATATTTTCCATTATCAACCCCTCTGTTCTACTTCATTGCTCAGTAGTATGAAAAGGTGGCTATTCAAAATCGCCCGAATGGGCCTATTCGAACGTATTTTTCAAAAAACTCCTTTTTCTATATCAAATTCGTTTCAAATAATTGCAGCTTGATCTTAATAGAATCAATTTAAGTGACATAATTAAAAAAGACGAGCCATTTCTGGTTCTCCTTTAAAAACTTTTTATTTGAAGTTTACAACGAGGATTCGTCGATTTCTTTAACAAACTACCGCAATATAAAGCTATTACATTAAGAATGACTAAAGTGTAATTTTGATAATTAATTTGACTTTCCTGCATCAAACACCAAGTTGAAATTAAAGTATGGGAAGTCCACTCACAGTGATAGCCCTCAGTTATTTAGACACTTTAGTGATTGTCTAATAGGCTTGAGGATTATAGAGCTTGGTAAATTTAGATGAGTGCTTGTCTGTTGTTTTGAGTTTTTGTTGAGACTAAAGACGCTAGAAGAATTTATCAGTAATATAAAAGCCTTGGGAGGCAAGAATTTGATGAACGCCACACACTATTTATTATTGTGTTGAACTGAGTGGCGTTTTTTTATTGTTCAATCTAACTAATGGTTACTATCAGCTTTTGCATAGTAATAGTCGTTAGTATAAAAAGCGGCATACGCCAGCGCACTTAGGGTAAAATACAATGCAAACAACACAAATATCACCTTGAATAACATAATTCCTGGAGACATTAAATAACTCTCTGCTAACACCAAAAATAAAATAGCGACAGGTGAACAAAACAACATTCTAAATAAATTTTCATTTTCAATTACATTTTTACCCTTAACCTTTTCCATACAACTTTCCCCTTTTCTTACCTTTATAAAGTTATTAACATTCAACGCAATATAGTCGGTTTTTAACCGTTTATTATAAGAATGAATTCTGATCTTCTGGTGAGAATTCACTCTACTTTTGTTCGGTACCTAATCTAACGTTAAAAAACATTTAACACAATAAACTTTGTGATTAGAAAACAA
>MAAB01029014.1_pt1 | contig 23007 bp, 20 predicted proteins | sample 1115991 | NCBI WGS metagenome assembly MAAB01 (sample SAMN04961124, study PRJNA320927) | seawater metagenome | isolation source: sample BD02T18 sea water enriched with oil for 18 days | place: USA:Gulf of Mexico | collected 2013-07-27
GCATTGATTGAAGAGAATAGTTATTCTATTGTCGAAATCAATAACGTAGCATAAAGCGTTTCTAAACCAGCCCTGCGGGGACGTCTGAGCAAACCATGTTCTTCGTTGCCTCCTTTGTTAAGGACGCTACATGGATGTAGCTTATTAGAAGAGAATGCAGGAGCATATTCTCCTGAATAACCCTTAATAAAATGAGGCGCCTTGATCATGAATTGCTCAAGCGTCCTGAAACACGCATCTTCAAGTGGCTTGGGTATATACCGTAAGTATGCGATAAGCCGCTAGATTACTAAGGTCAAAGACAATGAAATCATTTAATTATTAGCGCATACTTCGTTATAGCATCAATTAAATGGTTATTTTTGTGAATTGGAAAGAATTACTGGAAAATAGAAGTCGTTTATTTTGGCTAGCCCATACCGCGGGCTGGTTTGGGTTTGCTTTTGTGCATTATCTTGGCTCATTGCAACATGACTCGCGCGATATCTTCGTGGTAATTATCTTTCTGAATGCTTATGCCGGTTGGTTGTTTACTGTACCGCTGCGTTATATTTATCGAAAAGCGTGGAACCTCCCACCGATTAAGATTGCTTTAGTGGTCATTCTTTCCTCTTATTTTACTGGTGTGTTGTGGCAAATAGTTAAAAATATCAACTACTGGGAAATATATAAGCATGGTTACGAGCCAGAATTTTGGTACATGTATACACAGTCCAGCTTAGGATCTTTTTATATTATTTTAAGTTGGAGTGGTCTATATTTTGGTAGTAAATACTATCAAATGTTACAGATAGAAAAACAAAATGTTTTAAAAGCAAATGCGGTTGCTCATCAAGCGCAGCTAAAAATGTTGCGCTATCAACTTAACCCGCATTTTCTGTTTAATACCCTCAATGCTATTTCAACGCTTATTTTGATAGAAGAAAATAAAACGGCAAATACCATGGTAACTAAGCTCAGTGAGTTTTTACGGTATTCTCTTGATAAAGACCCAATGAAAAAAGTAACTTTGGAATCTGAAATACAAGCGTTACAGTTGTATCTTGCTATTGAACAAGTCCGTTTTGAAGATAGGTTACAACTTGATTTTCAAATAAATGATAATTGTCAGCAAGCTTTGGTCCCAAGTATGATTTTGCAACCATTGGCTGAAAATGCGATTAAACATGCGATTGCAGTACAAGAACAGGGCGGTAGTATTACCATTTCCGTTAATCGTTTTGCCGATGACTTATTGATAGAAGTTGCCGATAATGGCCCCGGAGCAGATATTATTAATGGAAACTTACATCGTGAAAGTGGTGTTGGTTTAGTTAATACGCGTGAACGTTTACAAGCGCTGTATAATGAAAAATTTTCGTTAGTTGTTTCCAATAACCAGCCGTCTGGTGTTAAAGTAAATCTACGTATGCCATTTCAGTTAAGCTAATTATGTTTCCTGATCTGAGCGTACCATTACCGTTTATGAGAACCAATTATTTAGGGATTTTTTATGTCACTATCAACCATTATTGTTGATGATGAGCCGCTTGCCCGTAAAGGTTTGGCAATACGGTTAAAAGCACATGATAATATTAACGTTATTGAGCAATGCTGCAACGGTAGAGAGGCAATAGAAGCGATACGTGCTTATCAAGTTGATTTAATGTTTCTTGATATTCAAATGCCAGGACTTAATGGCTTTCAAGTAATAGAAAGTATTATCGATCAAGGCTTAGCTATGCCAGTCGTGGTCTTTGTTACAGCCTTTGATCAGTATGCTTTAAAAGCTTTTGAAGTACATGCGCTGGATTATTTATTAAAACCAGCAGATGAACACAGACTTGAACAAACCATAGATAAAATACAGAATTACTTTAAAAGCAGTGCGGATACGGCACATAAATCGAAACTAGTTCGTTTAGTTAGTGACGTTACCGGTAATGATTATCAGCAGATATTAACCGAATTAGACAATGACCAAGAATTAACTTTATCTAACTATTCTGATGTATTAGTGATTAAAGACGCAGGCGAAGTGAATCGTATTTTCGTCAAGGATATTCTTTGGATTGATGCCGCAGGCGATTATATGTGTGTGCACGCCTTGGAGACTAAGCAAAATTCTACACAAGAAAACACCTATATTCTGAGAAAGACCATGAAAGAATTAGAAGTATGTCTAGATCCCAAACAATTTATTCGAAATCATAGATCAACCATAGTTAACAAAAATATCATTGATAAATTTTGTAGCCAAGTAAATGGTGAGTATTTTTTAGTATTGAAAAATGGTAAAGAGTTAAAAGTGAGTCGTAGTTATAAGGATAAAGTAAAACAAGCCGTTAATAGCTAAAACTTTATTCAAAAAGAGACTAATCGAATTAACTGAAAATCTAATAAAAAAGGCCATATGTCGATAACATATGGCCCTTTTAACGTTAACTATGGCTATTTATTCAAGCTATTCTCAATAAATATTATAGAGTTAGCTAGCTTTTAAACAAAGTTAAAGTTACTTAAGGTGCTTTTTAGTCACAGTTAAAATTTTCAAAGTATTTGAAGCACCAACGGTTTCCATCATATCACCATGGGTTAAAATGAGTTTATCACCTATAGCTAAATCAATTTTACTACTGACCACTTTTAACATTTCATCAGATAAGCTGTCATTGTTTACGTTAGTTGAATCAAACTCAATCGGGTAAACACCACGATATATTGCTGTTTTATTTAATGTTTTCGCATGGCGAGATAACGAAAAGATAGGTAAACCTGAAGTGATGCGTGACATTAACTTACTTGTTTGACCTGATTCGGTTAAAGATATAATCGCTTTAACACCCTCTAAATGATTTGCAGCGTACATAGCCGATAGTGCAATGGTCTCTGACACTTCACTAAAAGTAAGCTCCATTCTATGGTTTGAAATATTAACTGAACGATGCTGCTCCGCACCGACACAAACATTAGCCATTGCTGTCACTGTTTCAACGGGATATTTACCTGCGGCAGTTTCCGCTGATAACATTACCGCATCAGTGCCATCTAATACGGCGTTTGCTACATCCATAACTTCAGCACGTGTTGGCATAGGTTGCTCAATCATGGTTTCCATCATCTGTGTTGCAGTGATAACAACACGATTTAATTGACGAGAGCGAGTGATAATATGCTTTTGTTTGCCAACCAATGCAGCATCACCAATTTCAACACCTAAATCACCACGGGCTACCATAACAACATCTGAAGCTAAGATAATACCATCAAGAATTTTGTCATCATTAACCGCTTCAGCACGTTCAATTTTAGAAACTAAACGAGCATCACAGCCAGCTTCTTGTGCTAGTAAACGTGCTTCACGCATGTCTGCTGCATCACGAGGAAATGAAACAGCTAGAAAATCAACATTGATCTTTGCTGCTAATTTAATGTCTTCTTTATCTTTAGCAGTTAAGGCTGGTGCGGTTAAACCACCACCCTGACGGTTAATACCCTTGTTATTCGATAACGGACCACCAACAGTAACTATCGTAAATACTGAATTATCAGAAGTAGATAAGACTTTTAATTGTACACGACCATCGTCAAGTAATAAGATGTCTCCAGTGTTAACATCCTGCACTAATTTTTTATAATCAATGCCCACTTTTTCTTGGCAGCCTTCACCTTTTTCTAACGTAGCATCTAATTCAAACTTATCACCAATGGCTAATTTAATCGGGCCATTTTTAAAGGTAGAAACACGGATTTTAGGGCCTTGTAAGTCACCTAATATACCAACATAAATGCCAAGCTCTTTTGCTATTGCTCTGACATTGTTCGCTCTATCTATATGATCTTGCGGAATACCGTGAGAGAAGTTGAGTCTAACCACGTTTACACCTGCAGCTAATACATTTTTTAAAATTTCACGATCGTCGGTTGCAGGACCTAAGGTAGCAACAATCTTTGTTCTTCTAGGCATTTTAATCCTCTTATATTTTAAATTACGTTCTAAATAGGGTATTGATTAATCTTTTCTCTCGAAGCGTGAACTTCTTAAACTATCTTTTACTTTTTTCAGGTTGTCTCTAAACTTACTGCCGCGGCGCAAAGTAAAGCCTGTCGCTAAAACATCAATTAAGGCTAATTGTGCAATGCGTGACGACATTGGCATATAAAGATCTGTATCTTCACTCACATCGACCGAAAGCACTATGCTACATTCCTTAGCAAGTGGCGTGCCTGTGGTGGTAATACCTATTACGGTGGCATCGTTTTCTTTTGCTAGACTAGCAACTTCAACAAGTGATTTTGTACGTCCAGTATGAGAAATAACCACCACGACATCCCCTTGGCGACTATTTATAGCACTCATACGTTGCATTAATATGTCATCAAAATAAACAACAGGGACATTGAAGCGAAAAAATTTATTTTGCGCATCATGAGCCACAATGGCAGAAGCACCTAAACCAAAAAATGAGATTTTATTGGCTTGGGTTAATACATCGACAGAGCGATTGATATCATTAGCATCTAAACTTTTACGTGCTAATTCAAGACTAGCCATAGTCGATTCAAATATCTTAGAGGTATATTCATCAGCGGTATCATTTTCATCTACATGGCGATTAACATAAGGCGTACCATTAGCTAAGCTTTGTGCTAAATGTAATTTAAAGTCAGGATAACCCTTGGTATCTAACCGACGGCAAAAACGATTAACGGTTGGTTCACTGATATTGGCTTGCTTGGCAAGTGCCGCAATACTGGAGTGAATAACGGTATTTGGTGACGCTAAAATAACTTCTGCTACTTTGCGCTCAGATTTACTGAGCATGTCTAGTTCGTTAGTGATCTTTTCTAATATATTCATTATGGACTGATCCTAGATCTTCTTTATCTAAAGTTATAACGATATTTCAATGATAGCTTGCGTCAAATAATAGGCTATTTTGTCTATACTGTAATTTATTTTCTGCTTAAGGAACAGAAAAAATGAAATTTTATTTCATAATGTAGTGCTGGAATAATAAAAAATTGGCAGATTCCGTAAATATTTACTCGTTAATAACACTATGCTCAGTACAGTCCTAGCTACTTTGCCGTTAATAATCTATATAAAGTTCTTTGATGGCTAAAAAAGAATATAAGATTAATTTATGTAGTAAAATTACAAAAAGTTCTTTACTGTCGTCTAAACAAGCGCTAAATTAGGGGTATATGTAGTTTAGTTACAACTATTTTTACTGATAACTCATATGTTTTGACGGATGAGTAAAGATATAAGTAAAATTAAAGCAATAAATTTTATATAAGAGAACTCTATGAGTAATTTAGATTGTCAATCAGCAAGTGAAATCGTCATTTTTGGCGCTTTGGGTGACTTATCTCGCCGTAAGCTACTGCCCGCATTATATCAATTAGAAGTGTGTGGCTTAATCAATAAAGATAGTCGTATTGTTGGTGCGGCAAGACCAAAGCATAATCTTGAAGAATTTAAAAATATTGTTTTAGAAACTTTAACTAATTTTGTTAAAGAGACAATAGATGAAGAGGCGCTTGCACGTTTTATCAATAGATTGGTTTATCAAGAACTGGACTTTAAAGAAAGTAGTTCATTTAATAACTTAAGTGATGCACTAGCTGAAGGGAACGATACACGAGTTTATTACTTTTCAACACCTCCTGCTCTATATGGCGATATCTGTAAGGGTTTAGATCATGCTAATTTAATAACCGATGCTGATCGTGTTGTGATGGAGAAACCTATTGGTCACTCACTTGAATCTTCTATTGAAATCAACAATCAAGTGTCTGAATACTTTAAAGAAAACCAAACTTACCGCATAGATCACTATTTAGGCAAAGAAACAGTATTAAACCTATTAGTACTTCGATTTGCCAATTCACTTTTTACTAATAATTGGGATCGTAATAGTATCGATCACGTGCAAATCACGGTAGCAGAGAGTGTTGGTATTGAAGGACGCTGGGGCTTTTATGACGAAGCAGGGCAACTGCGCGATATGGTACAAAATCACCTATTGCAAATATTATCTCTTTTAGCGATGGAGCCACCTGCTGATTTAAGCGCTGAAAGTGTTCGTGCAGAAAAGCTGAAAGTCGTTAAAGCATTAAAAGCAATCAACCGAGAAAATATTAAAGATAAAGCGATTCGTGGACAATATAGTGACGGTTTCTTAAATGGTGTTTCAGTACCCGGATATTTAAATGAAGAAGGTGCTAACGCTAATAGTAATACTGAAACATTTGTAGCAATCAAAGCAGAAATAGATAACTGGCGCTGGAAAGGCGTACCGTTTTACTTGCGTACAGGTAAGCGTATGCCGAAGAAACACAGTGAAATAGTGGTACATTTTAAGCAACAGCCACACAATATTTTCAAAGAAAGTTACAGTGACTTACCGGCCAACAAACTAACCATACGTTTGCAACCTGATGAAGGGGTTGAGTTACAAATGATGAATAAAATACCGGGTATTGCTTCACAAATGCGCATTCAAGAAAATAAGTTAGATTTAAGTTTTTCTGATACTTACAACGATGAGCGTGTTGTTGATGCTTATGAACGCTTAATGTTAGAAGTGTTAAATGGTAATCAATCATTATTTGTTAGTCGAGATGAAGTTGAAGCTGCTTGGGTATGGGCTGATAGCATTATTGAAGCTTGGAAGACAACAAATGAAGCACCTAAACCCTATGCTGCAGGTTCATGGGGACCCGTTTCTTCAATATCTTTAATTGCGCGTGATGATCGCCAGTGGGTAGAGTAAATATGCATAAATTAACGGAATTTACCGGACGTAATGATTTAGATAATGAACTAGCAAAAACGGTAAGTGATATTTTAGCTAAAGCGATTATGGATACTGGTAAAGCAAGTATTGCCGTATCAGGTGGCTCTACGCCTAAAGGTTTCTTTAGCGTGCTATCGCAAAGTGATATTGATTGGTCGAAGGTGACTATTACCTTGGCTGATGAACGTTGGGTTCCAATTGATAGCGAGGCAAGTAACACCCGTTTGGTACATGAAAACTTACTGCAAAATGAAGCAAAAAAAGCTAAGTTTTTTCACCTTAAACAAGGTGATGAATTAACAGATGAAACCCTTGCGGACTTAAACGTAGCAGCAAGTAAAACGTTGTTACCACTCGATGTCTTGATTTTAGGCATGGGCGAAGACGGGCACACGGCTTCATTATTTCCCTGTAGCGACGAAATCAATGCTGGTCTTGATGAGACTAATGATGCGGTACTATTGAAAGTTCAACCTAAAACGGCGCCGCATCAGCGCATCAGTTTTACTTTTGCCAGTTTAATTACTAGCAAGAATCTTTTCCTTCACTCATGTGGCGAAGGAAAAAAGACGGTATTAACACAAGCGTTAAATGGTGATGATCCGTTTGAAATGCCTATCAGGGCATTTTTACAACACCCTAGCTTAAACACTCAAATTTTTTGGGCACCATAACTCACTTGTCAAAATAAGTTTAAGTTTTAAATAAAAATTAAAAGTATATAAGTTGAGAGAATAAATGAAACAGCAAATAGTAGATATTACCGACAGAATCATAAGACGTAGTGCTAAAACACGTGCTGAATATTTAGCCAAAATTGATGTGGCCAAATCAGATACAGTACATCGTGCCGGCCTATCATGTGGTAACTTAGCACATGGCTTTGCTGCTTGTGGTAAAGAAGATAAAGCCTCGTTACGCGGCATACAACACTCAGATATCGCTATTGTTACCTCCTACAACGATATGCTTAGTGCGCATCAACCCTATCAAACTTATCCTGACATCATCAAAGCTGCAGTTAAAGACGCGGGTGGCGTTGCACAAGTTGCTGCAGGTGTTCCTGCCATGTGTGATGGTGTAACTCAAGGCCAACCTGGCATGGATTTAAGCCTGATGAGCCGTGATGTCATAGCGATGTCAACAGCTGTTGGTTTATCTCACAACATGTTTGATGGCGCATTAATGTTAGGTATCTGTGACAAAATCGTACCGGGTTTACTGATCGCGAGTATGACCTTTGGTCACTTACCAACAGTATTTATTCCTGCAGGACCAATGCCTTCGGGTCTTCCAAATAAAGAAAAAGCACGAGTACGTCAGCAACATGCTAAAGGTGAAGTAGACGAAGAAGCCTTACTTGAGGCAGAATCAGCATCATATCACTCTGCTGGTACTTGTACTTTCTTCGGCACAGCAAACTCTAACCAGTTAGTGGTTGAAGTCATGGGTTTACATTTACCAGGTGCGTCTTTTGTTGCACCTAATACACAGCTTCGTGAAGAATTAACAAAAGCTGCTGCTCGTCAAGCAACTCGCTTAACGCAACAATCGGGTAACTATATGCCGATTGGTAAAATGGTTGATGAACGCTCAGTGGTAAACGCAATTGTGGCGTTACTGGCAACAGGTGGGTCAACTAACCTAACCATGCATATTATTGCTTTTGCCAAAGCGGCAGGCATTATTATTAACTTCCAAGATTTCAATGACCTTTCTGAAAGTGTGCCATTATTAACACGCATATACCCTAATGGTCATGCAGACATTAACCAATTCCAAGAAGCAGGTGGTATGGCGTTATTGTTCCGTGAGCTTATTGAAGGTGGTTTAGTGTATGAAGATGTGGAAACTATTTGTGGTCGCGGTTTAACTCGATACACTAAAAAACCTGTGTTAGAGAACGGTGAACTTAAATGGGTTGATTGCGTTGAAAAGTCACTGGATGAAGCAATTATTGCAACAGTGGCTAAACCGTTCAGCTCACACGGCGGTTTACGTGTAATGAAGGGAAATTTGGGCGTTTCTGTTATTAAAACGTCGTCACTTCGAGAAGGCAGCTTTGTCATTAAAGCACCAGCGGTTGTTTTTGAAGATCAACATGAATTACAAACTGCATTTGACGCAGGCGAGCTAGAAAAAGATTTTGTTGCCGTAGTACGATTCCAAGGCCCTAAAGCGCGTGGCATGCCTGAATTGCATAAATTAACTCCATTATTAGGCGTACTTCAAGACAAAGGTTTTAAAGTTGCTCTTGTTACTGACGGACGTATGTCTGGCGCTTCAGGTAAGGTACCTGCAGCGATTCATTTATGCCCTGAAGCACTTGATGGTGGTTTAATTGCCAAAGTTAAAAGTGGCGACATAATCAATTTAGATGGCGAAACGGGTGAACTTACCCTATTAGTTGATGAAAAAGAATTAGCTGCACGTGAAGTCGCTCCGTTTCAAGTAAATGGTCATCATGAAGGCATGGGCCGTGAGCTCTTTGGCTTTATGCGCCGTAACTTGAGTTCAGCTGAAACAGGTGCTTGTTCATTATTCGACTCATAATCAATAAGAACAGATAACGAATAAGGAGTCGTATCTCGACTTCTTATTATAATTAATAAAATACAGAATTCAGCGGTATTTACCCTTTAGGTTAAATCTCGCCAAGAAGATAAAGAGGAATTATGACAGTATCAAAAAATTGGCAAATTATGCCAAAGGAGCTTTTCAATATGGGGCCTATTGTTCCTGTATTAGTAATCAACAACGTTGAAGAAGCGTTACCGATTGCGGAAGCACTATTGACTGCGGGCATTAAAGTATTAGAAGTAACTTTACGTACGTCGGCAGCACTTGATGTGATCAGTGCCATTGCAAAAGAGTTGCCAGAAGCCATTGTTGGCTCAGGTACAGTTACCAATCGTCAGCAGCTACAACAGTCTTATGATGCGGGAGCTAAATTTGCTATCAGCCCAGGTTTAACAAAAGATTTATTACAAGCGGGTAATGAAGGTAATATCGCGTTAATTCCAGGTATATCTTCTATTTCTGAGCTTATGGACGGAGCCGATTATGGTTACGACCATTTGAAATTTTTCCCTGCCGAAGCTTCGGGTGGCGTTAATGCCATTAAATCAATTGGTGGACCTTTCCCTGACATTCGTTTTTGTCCTACAGGAGGTATAAACTTAAATAACGTTCGTGATTATTTAGCCTTACCTAATGTTGTTTGTTGTGGTGGTTCATGGTTAGTATCGAATGAGATTGTTCAGAATAAGAATTGGACTGCAATTACAACATTAGCTAATCAAGCTTTAGCGCATGTAAAATAGGTCATGTGATAATATCTATAAATATCAAAAAAGCCAGTCATTAAAATAATGACTGGCTTTTATTTACACTATTGCAGGCTATCATAATAATAGCAGTAATGTATTTATTGGTTGTTTTGTGCCAGTTTCAAACGTTCAGCCATTGATAAAGGCTCATCTTTACCTTTTTTGACTTCTACTCTTTCAAACCTTTCTATTTTCTCTGGCTTTTCTACTTTCTCTACCTTATTGTCACCTTTAAATACTGACTTCATCATGTTTTTCATACCGTTGAAGCTGTCTTTGGCCATCCTATTCGCGTATTCTACTTCAGGGTTAATAGTATCTTTAACTTGAGGTTCTTCTTTTTTAGGCACATCACTATTTGTATTTTTTATGGGTTCTTTAACTTTAACCGTCTCATCAACAGGCTCAGCACGTCGATGAGGTGTAGCTAATTTTTCTTGAGCAAGTTCGGCTCTACTTACTTGAGCACTATCTGGTGACAATGTTTTGCTTTGGTTACAAGAAGGCATAAAAACTTCATTTGAGCTCATTCTACGATCAAAGTCCTCGACAATCTCGGTCATTTCTTTTTCTGCAATTTGAACTGCATCTTTAACTTGAGATAACTTACGGTTTAAGATTTTATGTTTTTTCTCAATGTTATCAATAGCGTCTTTAACATTATCATTTAAGTTCTGTGTTAAGGTTTTATAGCTTTCAATTTGTTGTTCAAATTTACCTAGAGATGATTGACTATGGTTGATGCTATCGTCAATGGAGGCCAATTTTGATGTTAAACGTTGTTTTTTAGCTATAAATTTGTCGGAAATTTCTTTTGGAATTAAGGGTGCCTGTACTGTAGCTGGCAGTACGTCGGTAAATTCACTAATACAATTAACGGGCTTCCACTGAGTAAAGGAAGGGTGCCAACCGTAAACATTTGGGTTATTGGCTAAATAATCTTTTGCCTCGTCTAAGTCCAATGGGGCCGTTACTTCGCCATTATTTGAAAAAAACCATTTTTTCATCGTAAATACTCTTATCTGTTAACTTTAGTTTTTATAATTAATATGATGCACTAGTTATTGGGTAAGTAACCAACGAGTAGTTTTTAATATTCAGTTTTAATTACCTTAGCTAGGTTCTTTTGTAGAGCAGCATATTGCTCTTCTATTGTTTTAACCACTGCTCTAACTTCTTCTGTTAATTTATGAGCAACTTGGCCGTAATTATCCAACTCGGCATCTATTTCATATAAAGAGTCTGAAGTGATTTTAATGGTTTTATCAATACGATCTAATGTTGTTATTAATTCTTTTTCTTCTCCAATTAAACCATCAATTAGATCTTTGGGGATCTCTATCGGAGGAGGAGGAGGGCTAATTGACATTTCAAATTCATCAATACAACTAACAGGAACCCAATGAGTATAAGAAGGATGCCAAGCATATAAGTCAGAATTTTTTGAAATTAATTCATTTGATTCCTTTAACCCTAAAGGACCGGTTACTTTACCATTGTCTGAAAAAAACCATTTTTTCATAATAATTATTACTCTCTATCAAATCTGTTACGCTGCTTTTGAATTAAGTACCGATAACGACCTATCTTTTATATTAACATCGGATTTTCCACTATCTATCATTTAACGTTAGCGTAAGGCAACAGTCAAGCTATTTTGTTAATGACAAGTTATACCAATTTCATTAAATTATTGCCCACTTGCGCTGGCAAATGCTCCTAGGCTGCGTTCCTCTCAATACCAATAGCGAGCTATTACTCAATCGAGTGACTTACCTTGATTTACTCCCTTTCGAGCAACAAGATCACAAACTGAAAGAAACTGCTATTACAGCCTTGTATTGCCTTTCCTGATCTCTAGATAAATAGTTTATATTTTGCTTTTATTACTATAAAAGCATAACTTCCTATAACTTTAAGCATTGAAAAAATAATGTAGTCTTAAGTAACCGCGCTTATCGAGTATGTAAAGTTCAGACAAAAAAAAGCCAGTTATAATAATAACTGGCTTTCAAACTCACAATACGCGTTTATCTATGGCTTAGTTGCTTGCGCACTACTACGGTTTACCACATCAGCAATAATAGCCGTTCTACCTGACGACTGATGAACATGTCGTTCACTGTCAGCCATAAAGGTTGTTGGAATATCTTTAATCGTGGTGATTGTTTCCGTTTTGGTCATTGGTGCTTTTGCATGGCCAGATAGGCGGTTAGCTTTTTTAACTTGTCTTGCTAACTTTTTATCTTTAGGTGCTGCTTTCTTTGCTGCAGGAACAGTTTTCTTAGCTGGTTTCTTAATTGGCGCCACAACTTTTTCTTCTTGAGTTGTAATATCAGTGTTTGCAGCTACAACTTCAATGTCCTTAGTAACAGGCGCAATATCATTTACAGCTTTTTGTTCCACAGCTTCACTAGATGGACTTGTTACTTCGGATTCAACTTTAGTGATGACATTGTCTTCTTTCACTTCAGGAGATTCTTTTGGCGTTATAACAACGTCTTCTTTTTGCTCTAACGGTAACTCTTGTTGAACTTCAGTCACTTGCTCAGCAACACTTACAGTGGAAGTTTCTTCCTCGGTTTTAGTTACACTAAGCTCTTTGGCGTCATTTAACGGCACATCAATAACCGTTTCAACAGCTTTAGTTTCAACAGGTGCAGTTTCAACAGGTGCAGTTTCAACAGGTGCAGTTGCAATTTTTTCAACTACAACATCTTTAATAACTTCTTCAGCTGGAGTAGCTACTGATTTTTTCTGTTCAGTAACATCTGCCGTAACAGGAGTTGCAGGATAACGCGCCTCTACTGATTCATCGGTAGTTACATTCTCAGCAGTCAAAGCTTGCTCTTGTTGCGTCGTTTCTGCACTATTTTCAGTAGTGTTATTACGACGGCGACGTTGACCATTTGCTCTTAGATGTCTTGGTGAGCGTCTATTACGTGGCTTATCATCGTTATTTGCTAAAGCTTCTACAGCAGGAGTATTCACCTTTTCAATGTCAGTAGCGTTAACAGCTGCTAATGTTTCAGAGGTATCGATGACTTTATCTGTCGGCGTTATACGTATTTTCTTACGATTATTTCTACGTTGACGACGCTCAGTATTTTTCTCTTCTTTAACAACTTTTTCTTTATCTATATTGTTGTTTTTACGAGGTTGTCTCTTAGGTTTATTTTGTTCTTCGTCACGATTAGGACGGCTATCTCTTGATTCAATCTCTTTAGGCGCTGAACGGTTAGTCGCGTTTTCGCCATTACGATCGTTACGGTTACGATTATTGCCACGATTGTTGCGACGCTTAGCTTGCTGATTTCCGCGTCTTTCTTGTGGTTTTTTAGTCTGTTCACTGATGCTTGTTTCTTTAACTTCTTCAACCACTTCTTCAGCAACAAAAAGACTCTTTAACCAAGCAAAGAATCCACTAGGTTTCACTTGCTTTGACACCGTAGTTTTTTCAGCTATTACTGTTGGCTCATCAGATTTAGGAGCACGTGTTGGAGAAGTCATCCCTTGAATCACTGGTTCGTCACGCTTAGCGGCAGCTTTATCAAACTTAGGCATTTTAGCCTCTTCAAGTTCAGCTTTTTTTACCGGTAATTCATAACTTGCTTCTACGACAGTTTCATCATTTTTAACGCGCAACACTTCGTATTGCGGAGTATCCATATGTGGATTAGGAATGATTAAAACTCTTACATTATGATGTTTTTCAACATGCATAACAGAGCGGCGTTTCTCATTTAATAAGTAGGTTGCAACCGGTACAGGAACTTGCGCTTGTACATGTAACGTATTGTCCTTTATGGCTTCTTCTTCCATTAAGCGTAATATAGATAGCGCTAAAGATTCAACGCCACGAACATGACCAGTACCACTACAACGTGGACATACACCTTGGCTTGTTTCACCAATAGAAGGACGTAAACGTTGGCGGGACATCTCTAACAAACCAAAACGAGAGATTTTTCCTAGTTGAATACGGGCTCTATCTTGGTGAACTGAATCACGCATTCTGTTTTCTACTTCACGTTGATGACGAACAGGTGTCATATCGATAAAATCAATGACAACTAAGCCACCTAAATCGCGTAAACGCAGTTGACGAGCAATCTCTTCAGCAGCTTCTAAATTGGTATTAAAAGCAGTTTCTTCAATGTCACTACCTTTGGTTGCACGCGCCGAGTTAATATCAATAGAAGTCATGGCTTCAGTAGGGTCAATAACTATTGAGCCGCCAGAAGGTAAACGTACCTCACGTTGAAAGGCAGTTTCTATCTGAGTTTCAATTTGGTAATGCGTGAATAAAGGTACATCACTGGTATAAAGTTTGATCTTATTTAAGAAGTCAGGACGAACGACTTCAATGTGTTTTTTAACACTTTCAAACGTTTTAGGACGATCAATTAATACCTCACCAATATCACGACGTAAATAGTCACGAATGGCACGTAAAATTAGGTTTGTTTCTTGATGAATTAAGAAAGGAGCAGGGCGGCTTTTCCCTGCATCACTGATTGCTTTCCAGTGATGTAACAGGACACTGAGATCCCATTTTAATTCTTCGTAATCCTTGCCTACACCAGCGGTTCTTACAATTAAACCCATACCTTTAGGTAAGTCTAGTTTACTTAAAGAAGCTTTCAGTTCAGTGCGTTCATCACCCTCAATGCGGCGTGAAATACCACCAGCACGCGGGTTGTTTGGCATTAATACTAAATAACTACCCGCAAGACTAATAAAGGTAGTAAGGGCCGCACCTTTTTGGCCACGTTCTTCTTTATCTATTTGAACAATAACCTCTTGGCCTTCGTGTAATACTTCTTTTATGTTAGGTCGGCCTTGAAAGGTATAGCCTTTAGGGAAGTATTCACGTGCGATTTCTTTCATTGGTAAGAAACCATGGCGGTCGGCACCATAATCAACAAAAGCAGCTTCTAGAGAAGGCTCAATACGGGTGATTTTAGCTTTATAAATATTAGATTTTTTTTGTTCATGACCTGGACTTTCAATATCTAAATCGTAAAGTTTTTGGCCATCTACTAGTGCTACGCGCAATTCTTCTGATTGGGTAGCGTTAATTAACATACGTTTCATAGTTTGTCGGACTCTTTTTTAGTCACAACACACCATTTGCTTAGGACACAAAGCAATCTGTTTTTCTGATAACAGCAGCGTGTCAACCTCACGGTTGTCACGTTTAACCTGTCATAAAACCAGGTTAAGCTGTTATAAATTCTGATTGTTTTTCATACCACTGCCATTTATATAAATAGGCAATGCTAATTTATTTCTTTATGTGCTCAGCTTGTGTGCTGTGCAAAATACCAGCGCATTTGCTCCGGTATTATTTTATAATAATTGCTTTATGGTGCTGGGCTAATAACAAATCAAAATCAAAATATTAAAACTGTTTATGCTTCGTTGACAATCTACAACGGGTAAGCTATCAAAAGTGATAGTTTACTGTGTCAATTAATGCAATAGGCCGTACTATCAACATGTCTTTTTTCTGTTTTGTTAACGCTAAATAGGTGCAGTTAACAAGATGAATTTTCGCATATAGATGTGGCCGCAGTTTGCCTCTTACGTCTCTCTTTAAAGCTTCTAAGGTTAAAATTATTACGTTGATTAGCCTTGTATGACTCTTGCATAGGGCTGCTTAATACGCTGTTAGCGTTAAATATCAACTAATAACCCTTTTATTATCCCATTATCCTTAGTGTTTAGCCAACAAAAAAGGGAGTTAATTGCATTATTAGCTAAATAAAGTGTGTTAAACTGCAGCCATGAAAGAAACTAAGACTCAAAAAGCTAATCACGTGCCTAAAAATAAAGTAAAGACCCAACATCACTCAGTTGATAAAAAGTTTCAGCATAAAAAAATCACTGCTGATAAATCCGCCCCAGTTAAAACGACTCAAGTTAAAAACGCGCCTGAGGAAGAAAGACCCAAAGTGCGTTTTATAACTATAGATAGCGAAGACGCAGGACAGCGTATCGATAATTTTTTATTAAGAACACTTAAAGGTGTTCCTAAAAGTCACCTTTATCGTTTAATGCGTAAAGGCGAGATAAGGGTTAATAAAAAGCGTATAAAGCCTGTTTATAAATTAACGATTGATGATGAAGTACGTATTGCTCCTATTAGAGTTTCAGAGGAAAAAGATGCAGTGTCAACGGGATTAAACATCGTTGCCAATCTAGAAAAACAAATTCTTTTTGAAGATGATAGATTGATTGTTATCAATAAACCATCAGGTATGGCTGTACATGGTGGTAGCGGTTTAAGTTTTGGATTGATTGAAGCGCTGCGTGCGTTAAGACCAGAAGCGAGAATGTTAGAACTCGTCCATAGATTAGACAGAGATACCTCTGGTTGCTTAATGGTTGCCAAAAAACGTTCGACCTTGCGTCATTTGCATGAACAGTTTCGTGATAAAAATGTACAAAAATTTTATCATGCGTTAGTGAAAGGTCACTGGCCGACTAAGTTAACTCGAGTTACTGATGCACTAAAGAAAAACGATTTGAAATCAGGCGAACGAGTTGTTGTGGTCGATAATCAACTAGGAAAAGAGTCTGAAACACGTTTTAGAGTGTTAGAACGCTATCGTGGTGCAACGTTAGTCAGAGCTTTTCCTGTCACTGGAAGGACACATCAAATACGAGTTCACTGTCAAACTAATGGTCACTCCATTGCTATGGACGCAAAATATGGTCATGAAGAATTTGATGAGCAAATGAAAAGTAAGGGCTTAAAACGACTTTTCTTACATGCAGCTAGTATTGAATTTACTCATCCAAGTACGGAGCAACGATTAAAAATTGAAGCGCCGCTTGAAGCTAGTTTAGAGAAATTATTATCTAAGTTAGTTAAAGAGTAATTAATATGACGATGTACAAATTAGTTATTTTTGATTGGGATGGTACTTTGATGGATTCAATTGCTCGTATTGTCTCATCAATGCAAGCAGCTGCAGATCATTGTCAGTTAACCATACCTACAGCCAAGTGTGTAAAAGATATCATTGGCCTAAGTTTACCTAAAGCACTTGATATTTTATTCCCTGGGGCTTCTTGCAGCCAAACAACAGCGTTGCTTGAGCAATATAAATTTCAATATGTTGAAGGTGATAATACTCCAGCACCATTATTTGAAGATGCTCTATCGTTATTAAAAGCACTTAATGATAATAATAGATTATTAGCTGTGGCAACAGGTAAAGGCCGTCAAGGTTTGCAACGTGTTTTTTCGGCTACCCAAACGGAACATTTTTTTCATGCGTCACGCTGCGCTGATGAGGCTCTTTCTAAACCTGATCCACAGATGTTATTAAGTTTATTAGCAGAGCTAAACGTAACACCAGAGCAAGCAGTTATGATTGGAGATACTAGTCACGATATGAAAATGGCTCAAACAGCGGGTATCGATAGAATAGGAATTACGCTAGGGGTGCATGATAGAGAAATATTAAACCACTACCAGCCAATAGCCATTGTTGACTCTCTTATCGAGTTACAACAATTATTATTACCTGTAGTAGAACACAGATAGTGCTGTAGCATTTTTAAAAGAGGTAAGTAGCATTTGTGCTACTTACCTCTTTGACTCTATTAAACAGCGAGTTTACTTTGCTCAGCTAACACATCGATACCCTGTTGCTTTAATAGTTCAACGAGCTTGATTAAAGGTAACCCTATTAAAGTATTTGGGTCATCACCTTCAAGTTTGTTAAATAAACAAATACCTAAGCCTTCACTTTTAAAACTACCAGCACAGTTATAGGGTTGTTCAGCGTTAAGGTAATTCGCTATATCTTCTTGGCTCAGCTGATTAAAATGTACGGTAAAAGGTTCAACTAAAGCAATTGCTTTATCTTGCTCGCTGTCATAAACACATAGGCCCGTATAGAAAGTAATACTTTTACCACTAAACTTACTTAACTGGACAACAGCATTGTCAAAATTATGAGGCTTTCCTAAAATCTCTCCTTCGCATATTGCAACCTGATCTGAGCCTATAATTATGGCGTTTGGGTATTCTGCTCTAACCGCTTTTGCTTTTTCTATGGCGAGACGTTCAACTAAAGCTTTGGGTGATTCATCTTCTTTTTCGGTTTCATCAATATTAGGTTGCGCACAGTGAAAAGGTAGTTTGAGTTTTTCTAAAATAGTTTTACGAAATGGAGAGGTAGAGCCAAGCACTAAGGTTTTCATATTTATCCTTTTAAATAAATTCTTTTACTAAATAGTTTAAGACTAATCGAACTAATCTATTCAACATTAATAGCGCAGCATATAAGCCTTTTACTTTCTTACTTAGGTAATGGCTCCTTATGGAACTCAGCAGTAAACTGATAGCATCACAAAGTGAATGAAGTAATAGCTATGCTTACATTTGTTGTTTATTCTAAGCTCACTGCCCAAGCGCTAAGTCGAACAATAAATTAATCTGTTTAGTATAAATTGCGGTATTGAATATTTAAATAGCGATTGTTGTCTAAACAAACAATTATTATACATTTATTGTTAATATTGAGCCTATCTTGAGCTTTTAAACAAAATAGTGCAATTTTCTTTTGACACTTGCCTGTAGGGACTATAATATGCGCGACTTATGCAGAATCTTAAACTTCCAATAACAATTAGTCCATCCCGTAGCGCGCAACGTAGACTCGTGTGCAAAGGTGTATTTAAATTAGCGGATATGACGAGACTGCTTGCAGAATGCGAAAGCAGAAGCGAGCATGTTCAAGTAAGTGTTAAGTTTGATGTGGATGAACGTGGTTTGACAGTAATGTCAGGTACGGGATCGGCATTAATTGCATTAACTTGTCAGCGGTGTAACGAAACTTTTGATCAGTTACTTGAAGTAGAGTTTACTTTTAGTCCTGCCAAAAATGAGGAAGCTGCTGAAAAAATCCCGTCATATTATGACGTAGTAGAATTAGATGAAAATGGTGAAGTAAACTTACGCGAATTAGTGGAAGAAGAGTTAATGCTCATGATCCCGTTAATTCCACGGCACAACATTCAAGATTGTTCAGCTGATGCTGATTCAGTTTGGGGTGAGTTGCCAGAAGAGCTTGAGAAGCCAAATCCATTTGATGTATTAAAACAATTCAAGTAGTTAATAAGCATACAGCTCTTTAACTAATAACCGATTTAGGAGTAACTCATGGCAGTACAAAAAAGCAAGAAGTCTCGTTCAAGACGTGGCATGCGCCGTTCACATGATGCAGTAACACCGGAAAACTTATCAGTAGATCCAGTATCAGGTGAAACGCATCGTCGTCACCATATAACTGCTGATGGCTTTTACAAAGGCGTTAAAGTAATCGCTGTTTAAGCGATTACTTCGTTAAAGTAAAGTATTAGGCTTACCTCGTTTGAGCTTAAATACTGATCTAACCATCGCGTTAGATGTTATGGGGGGCGACCAAGGCCCCCTTATAACAATTTCTTCAGCAATCACGGCTATAAATCATCAGCCAAATTTGCACCTCATTCTTTGTGGTGATGAAAGCATCATTACAGAAATCCTTGCCCGTTTTAAAATCAGTAAAGAAAATTTAGCTACTCATAAACAGTTAAGTATTTTCCCGACCTCTCAAGTTGTTTTAATGTCGGATAAGCCAATTGTCGCACTCAGGACCAAAAAAGACTCATCAATGCGTAAAGCACTTGATCTGGTTCATGAAGGCCGAGCAAAGGCTTGTGTAAGTGCCGGCAATACTGGGGCATTATTTTCGATGGCACATTTTGTGTTAAAAAATATACCGGGAGTAGAGCGCCCAGCACTTATTTCATCATTACCTACCCATGATAAAGATAAACATGTTTTTATGCTTGATTTGGGCGCCAATGTGTTTTGTGATTCCCATGTATTATACCAATTTGGTGTGATGGGTTCAGTAATGGCTGAACAAGTGGATGGTATTAATAAGCCACGAGTTGCTTTACTTAATATGGGTGAGGAAGCAATTAAAGGCAGTGATCATATAAAGCTTGCAGCACTTGAATTAAGTGAGAATAAAGATATCAACTATGTCGGCTTCATTGAAGGTAGTGATATTTTCTCTAATAAAGCCGATGTCATTGTCTGTGATGGTTTTGTTGGTAATGTCGCATTAAAAACCTGTGAAGGTGTTGCACGGTTAGTTTATCAAAAATCTAAAACCGCTTTTAGTGCTAGCTTAGTGGCTAAATTATTTGGCTCATTACTTAAACCAAGCTTCAAAAAACTGTTTAAAACCATGAACCCCGACCAGTACAATGGCGCAAGTTTGATAGGATTACGCGGTATAGTGGTTAAGAGTCATGGGAATGCCAATTCAAGTGCTTTTTTATCTGCAATAGAAGAAGCAGTAAAAGAAGTAGAAAGACAAGTGCCTGAGAAAATTAAAACCTCATTAGAACACGGCTTTACTTGTCGTTAACCATGCTGTACTTAGTGAGAAATAATTTTTACTATATTATCTTTTCCTAAACTAATAACACTAAAATCAACGTGATTAACCTGAACTTTGTTTAAGAGATAGTTAATTTATTGAATTATAATGCTTAAGTTGCTTTAATATCGCTAGCTTGACATTTTTTCTTAATTCAAGGCAAATTTACGTGTTAATAGTTCGTCTATTGCAAGTGAATTTAACGAAGAAGTCAGTAAAATAGCTGTTAGATAAATATTTATGAAACAGCGTTCAGGTTATTTACTAACAAAAAAATTAAATAGAGTATCAATATGCAAAATAAATTAGCATTCGTTTTTCCAGGACAGGGCTCACAAACTGTTGCCATGCTCAGTGACTTTGCAGAAAACAGTATCGTACAAGCAACCTTTGAAGAAGCCTCGAAGGCCTTAGGTTATGACTTATGGCAATTAGTTAGCCAAGGCCCAGCAGAAAAACTTAATCAAACTAATTTTACCCAGCCAGCATTGTTAACGGCTAGTGTTGCTTTGTGGCGTGTTTGGCAAGCAGAGTCGACAGTGACCCCTGATATTATGGCAGGCCACAGTTTAGGTGAGTATTCAGCGCTAGTGTGTGCAGGTGTATTTTCCCTAAGTGACGCGGTAGTATTAGTTGAAAAACGTGGCGAGTTCATGCAAGCCTGCGTTCCGGAAGGCGTTGGAGCTATGGCAGCTGTTATTGGCCTAGCCGATGAAGACATTATTAATGCGTGTGGTGAAGCAAAGGAAACGCAAGTTGTTTCAGCCGTTAATTTTAATTCTCCTGGTCAGGTTGTTATTGCTGGCCATAAAGAAGCTGTTGAGCGTGCTGGAGTGCTTTGTAAAGCCGCAGGGGCAAAACGTGTTTTACCATTACCTGTTAGCGTGCCATCGCATTGTGCTTTAATGAGTGATGCGGCAACTAAGTTGGCAATTGAATTGGATAAAGTTACGTTTAATGAACCCGTAATAAATGTTGTTAACAATGTTGATGTAGCAAAAGAAACAACAAGCTCAGCAATAAAATCAGCACTAGTTAAGCAGTTATATTCGCCTGTACGTTGGAGCGAAACTATTAGTCTGCTAGCAAATGATGGAATAGAAAAAGTGGTTGAAATAGGCCCAGGTAAAGTATTACAAGGCTTGAATAAGCGTATAAATAAATCACTACGCAGTGTTAGTTTCAATACAACTGATTCGTTGCAACAGGCAAAAGATTTAATGACTAGTGAAATCTAATCGATGTTAAGTAAACGATTATAATCTAGTGAAATAACTTAATATAAATGATTCGTTATCTTATTGAATAAGGTAACGTTATAAAATAAAAAGAGCAGGTAAGAATATGTTTTCTTTAGAAGGTAAAGTCGCTTTAGTTACTGGCGCAAGTCGTGGTATTGGTAAAGCAATTGCTACACAATTACAGTCACTTGGTGCAACGGTAATTGGTACCGCGACATCAGAAAATGGCGCCAATAACATAACTGAGTACTTAACTGCTGATAACGGTAGTGGTATGGGTTTGGTGCTAAATGTGACAAGTGATGAATCTATTGCTGAAATGTTTGTAGCTATTAAAGAAGCACATGGCTCCATTGATATTCTAGTAAATAACGCTGGTATCACCCGTGATAATCTATTTATGCGTATGAAAGATGATGAGTGGTCAGATATCATTGAAACTAACTTAACGTCTGTTTTCAAAGTAAGTAAAGCTGCCATTCGTCCTATGATGAAGAAACGTACAGGCCGTATTATCAATATTGGCTCTGTTGTAGGTACTATGGGTAATGCTGGTCAAGTTAACTATGCAACAGCTAAAGCGGGTTTATTAGGTTTCACTAAAGCCTTAGCACGTGAAGTTGCTTCTCGTGGTATCACGGTAAATACAGTGTCACCAGGCTTTATAGATACAGATATGACACAAACACTAACCGATGAGCAAAAAGAAGGGATTTTTTCACAAGTTCCTGCTAATCGTTTAGGTAAACCAGAAGAAATTGCCAGTACTGTCGCTTTTCTAGCATCTGATGCTGCAGCTTATGTTACAGGTGAAACAATCCACGTTAATGGTGGTATGTATATGGTGTAAGCCTTTATTTTTAAGGCTTACACTGTTTTTTAATCATATTTTTCAATGCGCCAACAGGTTAGACCAGCTTAAAAAAGTGAATTAGTTGCTTGCATGGCAAGCTGTTGACGAATACACTACACACAATTTGAAAAAATGCACTTTCAGTAAAGGAAATAAAATGAGTAATATCGAAGAACGCGTAAAAAAAATCACAGTTGAGCAGTTAGGTGTTAGTGAAGCAGAAGTAAAAATTGATTCATCATTTGTTGATGACTTAGGTGCTGACTCATTAGACACTGTTGAATTAGTTATGGCGTTAGAAGAAGAATTTGATACTGAAATTCCTGACGAAGAAGCTGAAAAAAT
>MAAB01001423.1_pt1 | contig 22983 bp, 22 predicted proteins | sample 1115991 | NCBI WGS metagenome assembly MAAB01 (sample SAMN04961124, study PRJNA320927) | seawater metagenome | isolation source: sample BD02T18 sea water enriched with oil for 18 days | place: USA:Gulf of Mexico | collected 2013-07-27
TATTCATTGCCTCATTTTACCAGTAAAATCCCCCCTTTGAAATTTAACCGCCGTTTAATTGGCTAAAGTTGTAAAATGAGTCCTAAAATAGAATTATTAGCCCCCGGTGGTGATATCGATGCGATCAAAGCCGCCATTATTGCAGGCGCAGATGCGGTGTACTGCGGTCTAGATACCTTCAATGCACGAAATCGGGCATCTAATATTTCATTTGATGAACTCGTCGGTATTATTAGACTTGCCCATGAATACCAATGCCAAATATTCTTAACGCTCAACATCATAATTTTAGAGCGAGAATTTAAAACCCTTGCTAAATTATTAAGTAAATTAGCGAACACCACGCTGGATGGTGTCATTGTGCAAGATTTAGGCATGCTTTATATCTTAAATAAACATTTCCCTAGCCTAGATATTCATGCTTCAACGCAATTAACCACGCATAACATTGGCCAAATTCCTTTTTTGAAAAAATTAGGTGCCTCGCGTGTTAATTTATCGCGTGAATTAAACTTAAAAGAAATCAGCGCCATTACTGCCGTATCGCATAAAGAAGATGTGCTGACCGAAGTCTTTGTGCACGGTTCATTATGTGTGGCTTTCTCTGGTTTATGTTACTCCACTTCAGCAAGTGTTGGTAACTCAGGTAACAGAGGCCGTTGCAGCCAGGCCTGTCGTGAAGAGTATGAAACCACGCCATCAGGTAATAACTTCCCACTAAACCTTAAAGACAACTCGGCCTTTTTTGATTTACCTGCACTTATCGACGTGGGTGTTCATTCATTTAAAGTTGAAGGTCGCATTAAAGGGGCAAGTTATGTGCACACAGTTATTGATAGCTTCCGTAAACAAATAGATGGCTTTGTAAATACCGGTGAATTACTTGAAGATGGTGATCGACTTTACAAAGTATTCAATCGTGATTTTTCCAATGCTTTTTTACGTGGTGATTTAAACCAATCAATGTTTATTGAAAACCCACGTGATAATTCTAAATATCACGCCATTGATAAAAGTAATGCTATATCTGTGGTACAAATTCAAGACGTTGAGCAAAGCTTAAATGATGAGAAAGAAGCAATACATGCCGATGTATTTGATAAAATAAAATACCTCAGTATTGAAAAACGTACACTATCCTTAACCTTCTCTGGTGAAGTAGACAAGCCATTAACGGTAACGATTAAAATTAATGAAGCACATGCTCATAAAATTCCCCAAGGCAATAGCGAAACGGTGGCTCAAGAACAAGTGCATGTAATGCAATCTGAGCGCGCACTGATCGCCAGTGATAAAAACCGTATTGACCATAGTGCCATTGAAAAACGCTTTAAAAGCTTTGATAACGCAGAATTTAACTTAGTTGAGCTAAGTACTGATAATATTCCAGCAAGTGTGACGATTCCTTTTAAAGAGCTGACTGCGCTTAAAAATAACATCGCAGCCTTACTCAATGACGGAAAATCGGTATTGCCTGAAGTAGAATTACCCAAACTAGTGCGCCATGCTAAAAAAGAACAAGCGGCAAAATTATCGCTGCTAATATGCGATGTAAATGACATCAACCTAGGTGAGGTGACCGATGCTGACATTTACTTCAAACTGCCTGATGCCTATAAACGTGGCTGTACTAAATACGTTAGCTTTTTCCAAGAAAATCCTCGACTCATTCCATGGTTCCCGTCGGTATTAATTGGTAAAGACTACGATGTTGCGCTCAATATTTTAGAGCAAGTAAAACCCAAGTTAATCGTCACCAATAACACTGGAATTGCTAATAGAGCGTTTGAATTAGGCATTGAGTGGGTTGCAGGTCCTTTCTTAAATACCACCAATTCATACGCATTATTAGCGATGAAAGAAGGTTTCAATTGTAGTGGCGCTTTCATTTCTAACGAAATAAACCGCCAACAAATGAAAACGATCGCGCGCCCTGATAATTTCAAATTGTTTTACAGTGTTTACCACCCTATTTTATTAATGACCAGCAGACAGTGTTTCTTCCAGCAAAGTGTCGGCTGTGAAAAACCACGTATAGATAATGGCTGTATGTTGTCATGCGATAAATCAACGAGCATTACTAACCTTAAAGGCGTGTCTTTTGCTATTGATAAGCAAAAAGCGGGTTACCCAAGTATTTATAATAACGATCAGTTTTTAAATACCGAAATTATCCAAGACTTAGCGTCGTTGTTTGATGGTTTCATGATTGATTTAACTAATATTGGTGCTGGTGATAAAGAGTCACCTGATAAAACCATGCTGATCAAACAGTTTGAACAATTGCTTAACAGTGACAGTAGCACAGAGAATAACGTGGCTTTTGGCTATTCGAATGCACTATCAAACGAGCAAGAAGAAGCACAAGAGGCGTTAAACTCACTCGTGCCAGACTCAACCAATGTGCAATACCATAATGGTTTGTAATTAACTTTATTGTAAACAATCAAGTTTAGGATAATTTGCCAAAGAAAAGCCGCTGACAGTTATCTGTTAGCGGCTTTTTAGTGAGTGGATTTTTAGAAAGTAAGCTATTAACATGGCGATTAAAATAGCAGCGATTCTTAAATATTAACCCTAAAAAATAGATCAATATCTCCCTTGTAATCACATCTATCAAATAAGGAAAGTTATTGATCACTATTGCCACAAAGCCGTCCTAATTATTAGAGCAATCTACTCTATTTTTATGTCAGCTATCTTCAGGAATAGCTGACATTAGAAAAGTTTCCCTATGGCGCTTTCGCCCCCAAAGTGAGATAGAAACTAACCGTCACTATTCCCAATGATGCTGTTATCGCGCAGTGTTTTCGTTCTTTGTGCCAGTTTTTGCCTTAATAGATTTTTGAGGGACTGTATTGGGACAATCAGTTAACAAGGATACCGTTGGGAAAGGTTTCAGACATTCAATCATTAAATTAATATCCGCACTTAGAAAACCAAACCTATTAGCTTAGAAGAACTTTATCTTTAGTCCACTATCGAAATATTAGTTTCTGTTGGTACTATTTCTAATGCTTATTACTTAATCGTAAATGTCAAATCATAAGCGCTGATGCAGTATATGAAACTAAGAAAGTCAAAGGTACTTTAGTTGATTTAACTTCATGAATACTGATTACTCAATTAGATCACTTAGTTTAATCAATTATTTTGATTGCCTTAAACAAATTATTGCGCTTGATTGTTTCTGTTCTGCCTCTACAATTGCGCTATATTTTAGTTCTATAAGCATAAAAAATGAAAAAAACATCCGAAAGAGATATTAATATATTAGTTCTTATATTTGTCTTTATTAGCTTATTAATTTCCAGTTTGGCCTCAGCGAATAAAGGCACAGATGAAATTAAGAATAAACTCATCTTTAAGCAAACCTCTCTGCCATTACAATCTTTTAAAAGTACCGTAAGTAATAAATATTAATGAATTGGTTAGAAGAAAATATCGATTTTTCATCGTTAACAGATCTGTTTATTAATAATAAGTTAGTAATCACATCTATATTTATTATTATTATTATTATAGTGAAATACTCCATTGTAAAAATAATAAAAAGAAAATCAAAAGAGGACAAAAGAACACAAATAAATATGGTCAACAATATATTTACTATCTTGATGATTATCACCATATTTAATATTTGGGCAGAAGAGATTCAAAAGTTTGCTTTTTCTATCGCTGCTTTTATAGTGGCTATTGTTTTAGCGACTAGAGAATTTATTCAATGTTTCATTGGGTTTATATATTTACTGTCAAGTCGACCGTTTCGTATTGGTGATTGGGTACAAGTTGGTAATTATTGTGGCGAGGTTCATTCAACAGACTGGGCCAAATTAACACTTTTAGAAGTAGATAAAGATGATTATCAGTACACAGGTAAAACCCTCTACTTGCCTAATAGCCAACTTATAACTTCCGTTATAAAGAATCTTAATTTTCTCAAACGATATGCTATGCATCACTTTACGATTGTGCGTGACGATAGTGTAAATCCGTTTGAATTTTTAGACAAATTAAATGAGAAAGCACGTTTATATTGTGATGACTTTAACGATGTCGCCATTCGTTATAACCAACTGATAGAGAGCCGATTGGACATTAGTATTTCTGGCCCAGAGCCACATATTCAAGTAGCGACATCTGATATTGGTGATACTCAAGTATTTTTTACTATTTTTTGTCCAACAGAAAAAGCAATGGAAATAGAACAAAAACTTACCTCTGATTTTATGAAACTGTGGTTTGAACAAAAAGCTATCTCTTCAATTTAATTAATCAAAAGTTCAGAAGTAACCATATTGTTTTCTATGGATAATAAGGTACTCCTTTCAACCATCACCTAGTGTGATTGATTGTCTGAAAGCGGCTCAGAAGACACGATAATGTTATGTTCACTTTTACTATAAAAAAGAGAAGCGGGCCTAACATCTTCGTTTGATGAATAACGAGTAAATAAGCTCACCTTCCTATTTGTTACAGCAAAATTCATAAAAGCATTGGTATCGGCATTGACTTGTTTTCTATAACCATTGATTCTGGATATTGTTGTTTTCATTGCTTGCTTTAATATTTCGAATGACACCTTTTCATCAAAATTTATTTCATCTAGAAATATTGCAAAAGCACATTCTGAATAGGTATTTCCTTTAATAAAGCCAAACGCCTTATTTGATAAATCATTTAAAATTGAGCGTCTAAAAAGGCTAAATTGATCAAGCCCTTATTTATGCATCCATAAATAGGGGCCATATTGAAAAGGATGGCAATTGCTTTGAGAAACCGTCATGTCAATTGAGGCATCTCTTACATGAGCAAAAAAATGATGGGTGGGGATTTTACTCGCTATCTGACTTAAATTACGATTACTCCATGCTGGCTCCACGCTTACGAAAGTTCCAGGGATTCGGTCGCCATGCTCTGGATACCAACCGAGACCAAAGCCATCTTCATTGAGGGGATTAACGCGCATTTTTGCTTTTTTACTTTGCTGTACTAATGAATTACTCGTATCAAAAATTAAAGTATTCATAAAGATGCGTTCACCCGAGTAAGCGATAAATCTACACATAGAGATTAAACCGTATTGTTGATAAGCGTTATAGAACCATCAAGATGCACATCTCTTTGCGGGAAGGCAATAATGATATTATTCTCTTCGAATAACTCATCTAATCGAAAACGAATATTACTTCTCGTTACTCGTAAGCCTCCTTCAACATGTGAGTGTATCCAATAAGTGACTTCAAAAACCAGAGAATTATCGCCAAAATCTTCAAAGGTAACAAGAGGCTTAGGCTCTTTTAAAATTTCATTTTGTTCCTCAGCAGCTTGCATAATCAGTGCAGCCACTTTTTTTGCTGGCGAGCCATAAGCGACACCAACTTCAACCGACGTTCTTACTAAACGGTCAACTAGCGTCCAATTAACTACGGTATTTTCTAATAACTTACTATTGGGTATGAGTAAGTGGACACCATCAACTCGTCTAATTCTAGTTGAGCGCGTGTTGATTTCTTCAACAATGCCTTTTGCATCTTCAACTTCCAAAAAGTCTCCTATTCTAATAGGTCGTTCCCACATCAAAATCCAACCGCTGATAAAATTATTAATAATATTTTGAGCACCAAAGCCAAAACCTATCGCAATAGCCCCAGATAAAAATGCAAAGGCAGCTATGGGGATGTTAATTAAATCAAGGATTGTTATAGCTATAATCGCAATAGCTATAACATAGAGAACTCGTTGTAATAAATGGATGATGTTGGGGTCAGTTTTTTTAGTGGTTAAACGGTTAGTTATGAAATTCACCGTCCATTTAGTGACAAAAATGCCCACAACTAAAAACAGCGGAATCATTAGAAAATCACCTAAGGTAATAGGTTGATCAGAAATAGTGATTATCTCTAATGAGAAAAGCGCGTTAAACCGTTCAAAACCCATAACTAATCCTCATTTCAACCTTTTATTTTGATCCCAAAAATACTTTTGACGGATCAACCAAGAACCTTTCTCCAATTGCTTCCCGGCCAAACAACATTAAATAACTCATGTCAGAGCGATCGGTTAGCGTGATTTCAATAGCCCATGATTCATTTCCTAACTTAATCGTTGTTTCAATGACATATCGCTGCTCTGAGGTACCATTAGATGACTTTATCTTGCGTATGTCATTTATTGGCGCAGTACACGTTACAATACGGTCAACATTATGGGCATCAGGATGAATATCAAAGGTGACATTATGTATACCATCAACTACCGATTTTTTAATATTATCGACATGTAACGATGACGTTTTTGCGCCAGTATCAACTCGAACTTCTAAATTATCGATACCAAGTTCAGGTAAAGCTATAGACTCTAGTCGGCCAATAATTATTTTATTGTTCATGTTTAATAATCTTCTTTAATTCAAGTTTTAGTTCAAGCACTAATTATCATCATTTTCAGGTAAAAATTGCTCTTGCACTGTTTCTATATGCTCAGCAATATCTTCATCATTCTCACTAAAATAAGCAATATGAAACATTGCTTCCCCTTCTTGCACGAGTGGTATATTTTGTTTGCCAATTAATATACCTGATCGTGAAGCTTGAACGTAACCAATTACCTCACCGTAAGGACTGCCAATTTCAGCTAACACTTGACCCTTAGTAATTTGGTCACCTAAATTGACAAGATTATGCACTATACCGCTCGCATTGGCTCTTTGCCATTGGCTACCATTAGCAATAAATGGTGCTGTTTTTTTCTTTTTCGCTGTGCTGACTTTTCTAGTCATGCCTAAAAACTGCAAAACATTCAAGATACCTTTCATACCAGCACGAATTGAAAACTCATCAAATCGTAGCGCTTCGCCTGCTTCGTACAATAAGACTTTGGTCTGACTTTTTACCGCTGACTCTCTCAATGAGCCATCAACCAAGTTAGAATTTAATATAACTGGTACACCAAAAACTTCAGCTAATTCCTTGGTTTCACTATCAGACATATCAGCTCTTATTTGCGGTAAATTAGAGCGATGAATAGCACCAGTATGTAAATCAATGCCGTAATCACAATGTTTCACTATTTCATTTAAGAAAATATAGGCAACTCGCCCCGCCAAAGAGCCTTTTGCGGAGCCAGGAAAGCAGCGATTAAGATCACGGCGATCAGGCATATAACGGCTTTGATTTACTACCCCATAAACATTAACCATTGGCACGGCTATCACAGTGCCTTTGGTGATTTTAAGTTTCTTTTCATTAATTAAACGGCGAATAATTTCAATACCATTTAGCTCATCACCATGGACCGCTGCACTAATGAAAATAGTAGGCCCTGCTTTTTTAGCTCTAATAATATGAACAGGTAAAGAAACATTTGCGTCGGTATATAATTTAGCAACAGGCAAGTCAATTTTTCGTTGTTCGCCAGGCATTATATCAAAATCGCCTATACTTAATTTGTTCATGATTACTCCTGTATTACCCTTTTCCACGTGTTTTATTACTATGTGGTTTTGCATTTTTTTCTAAAAATTCAAATACCATTCCCGCCACATCTTTGCCCGTAGCTGTTTCAATGCCTTCTAGCCCTGGTGAAGAATTAACTTCCATAACCATTGGCCCATTTTGAGAACGTAGTAAATCTACACCACATAAGTTCAAGCCCATAACTTTTGCTGCTTTAACAGCTGTTTCACGTTCTTCTTTCGAAAGCTTAACTACTTCAGCAGAGCCTCCACGATGAAGATTAGAGCGGAACTCACCTTCCGCACCTTGTCTTTTCATTGCCGCAACCACTTTACCACCGACGACTAAGCAACGAATGTCAGCTCCGCCTGCTTCTTTAACAAACTCTTGAACTAAAATATTCGCTTTGAGGCCCATAAAAGCTTCAATAATAGACTCAGCAGCTTTAGCTGTATCAGCTAAAACTACACCGATACCTTGAGTGCCTTCTAATAATTTAATAACAACGGGCGCACCACCAACATTTTTAATTAAATCTTTAATATTATCCGGCTTACTTGCAAAACCTGTTCGAGGTAAACCGATGCCTTTACGAGACAATAATTGTAAAGAACGTAATTTGTCACGTGAACGACTAATTGCCACAGACTCGTTAATATTAAATGTGCCCATCATTTCAAATTGTCTTGCTACCGCAGTACCATAAAAGGTAACTGATGCACCAATGCGAGGAATAATCGCGTCATAATGTGGTAATTCCTCTCCATGGTAACGGACAGCAGATCGCGTACTGGTTATATCCATATAACAATGCAATGTATCAATAATATCAACTTGATGCCCCATAGCTTCACCTGCTTCTTTTAAACGTCTAGTTGAATATAAGTTTTTGTTTCTTGATAAAATAGCTACTTTCATAATAAATGCCTTTTTGTGATCACTTTATCTATTTAAAGTTATGTATTCATTTTTCTGAAGTGTATAGTTAGATTAAAGAACAATAAAACGCTATATTTTAATGTTATCAATCAAAAAAATTGATTAACAAATTTAGGTAAAAAAATGAAGATAGAATTATTAAAAACATTTTTGGAAGTTAGTAGAACCTTGCACTTTAGGATCGCTTCTGAGAATTTATTTATCACTCAATCCGCGGTAAGTGCTCGGATTAAACTTTTGGAAGATGATTTGGGCGTGTTGTTATTTGACCGTAGCCAGAAACATTTGAAGCTAACGCCAGAAGGCAACAGATTAATCAAACATGCTAATGAACTACTCTTTATGTGGCTTAAAACCAAACAAGATGTGGGTATTGCAGATAGCGATGCCCACCAACTTGTTATCGGCTCTATGATGTCAATTTGGGATATTGTTTTACAAGATTGGTTAAAAAAGGTTCATAGTAACATTGATGATGTGAGCCTGCTTACCAATACTTATTCACCATTAGAGTTAAGAAAGAGTTTGCTTAGCCGTGTTATTGATATCGCTTTTTTATTTGAGCCACCCTACGTAGAAGATTTAATCTCAGAAAAAGTAGCAACAGTTCCCTTGCATCTAGTCACTACGGATATAAACCTGACAAGTGAAATATCGTCATTAAATAACCATATTATGGTGGATTATGGTGAATCAGTTAATGCACAGCACAAAAGAGAGTTCCAAGATTCACCATCAGCAAAACACTTTATGAGCCAACCTAGAATAGCTTTAAATTTTTTATTAGATGCTGGTGGAAGTGCGTATTTGCCAAGACAAATGACATTTGAATTTATTGAACAGAATAAATTATTTGTTGTTGAAAATGCGCCTGTTTATTCAAGAGAAATTTTCGCATCATATTTAGCAAAAAGTCAAAAAGTCGATATTATTGAAGAAACCCTAAACTTATTTCCCTATGTGACTATTTAAAGAAAAAACTCAAATTACACAACCTACTTGCAATTAAATAAGCTGAATAATTTGAGTCTATTACAACATGGTTAATTTACTTAGCCTTTATCCTCCTCTTTGGGTAAAACAGTGATAAGCTTATAATCGCCTTCTTCTAATTCATCATTAATACAAGTTAATAAAAATGAGTTCATGGCAGACTTTTCAACACCATCATCTTGTGCATAGCCCTTACATAGCGTTAAAAGGCTCATGACATATTCTGCATCAGCTTCCATTTTTTCTGGCTCAGCGTCTTCACTGTATGCTAAGTTTGAAGATAACGTTATAAGTGCCAAGGTTAAAACTACAATTAATTTTTTCATTTTTTATTCCTATATAGAAAAATTTATTAAAAATCCCAGTAGTTGCTAAATGAATCGAGCTGTCTAGCAAGTGATTTCTTTTCGTTAATTAAATCTAATTTTTGTCTGACCATATATTTATTTTTAGAGGCTTTTCTGAGCGCTTGTTTATTACCCCCCAATTTCAAAACCTTTAATATTTGAATCACCCAAAAAGTTGTTGTTAACGTCTATTTCAGTATCAGCATATGTGTCAAAACTCATTTCATTACCTCATAAAAATTAATTATTAATTTTCACTAGATAATGTGCCTAATTTAATTCATTGGAAAGTGAAATATTTTGGTTTTTGTAATCAATTTTTTTTATCAAACATCCTTTTGATATATTATTTCGAATCAGGCTGGAGAGGGAAATTAGGTATAACTATAGAGGGATTTCAACTAAAAACACCTATGTTAAGGAGTTTTCAGAATAAAAATCTTATTAAAACAACTAATTAAAACCATTTTTTCTTTTTGAAAAGCCAAATTTGAAAAACAACAACGGCAATTAAAATAATAATAAAAATACCAAACGCGTTGCTGTTTTCAGCACCAGGAATGCCGCCAACATTTATACCTAATAACCCAGTAAGAAAACCCAAAGGAAGAAATAAAGCGGCAACAACTGACAAAACAAACATACGATTATTCATTTGTTCAGCTAAGGTATTATTTAACTCTTCTTGACAAACAATGGCTCGATCTTTTATTGAATCTAAATCTTCAATAAAGCGTGTTATTTGATCAGTTGCCTCTCTTAATTGAATTTTTTCTTCCGATGTAAATAATGTAATTTTATCACTCAGTAATTGCGCCATAGCTTCTCTTTGAGGAGATAAGTAACGCCTTAAAGATATAATTTGTCGACGAGTAGCTGAAAGCTCATTTCTTAGGCTGTGCGTACTAGAGATTAATATTTTTTCTTCGATATCAGATATGTTCTCTTCAATTTCATAAACCGTATTGCTCATTCTTGAAATCAAGCGTTCAGTTAATACCGATATAAACTCTGATGAAGTTTTTGGACCGCATCCATTGTCAAAGTCGGATGCAATATCTTTAGTAGACAGTAATGTTCTTCGTCTCGTACTAATCACTTTATTTTTAGTAAACCAAAGACGAATTGATACCATATCTTCAGGGTCACTATTAGGTGATAAATTAACACCTCTTAACGATATTAGAACACCATCATTGAGTGGTGTAGCCCTTGGTCGAGTTTCTTCATCTAGTAAAGCATTGGAAACAACCGTGGGTAGTTGACTATGTTTTTCAAGCCAAAGCTTTGTTGAGGGCAATGTATAATCAAAATGAAGCCAATGTGGCTTGCATACATCAATATTATCTAGTGATGTAATTTTATTTACTTGATCATCTTGTGTAAAATAATAACCATAAATAAACTCTGTTTGCTTCATACACACCTCAACAATAATTCAATAATATTCATTTAAAATAAACTTCTAAAGTAATAATAAAGTGCCGCAGCCAAGGAAAGCAATAAAGCCAAAGATATCAGTGACCGTTGTTAGTATCACAGCCCCGGATAATGCGGGGTCTATATTTAATCGATTTAATACCCAAGGCACCCAAACACCAGAAAGAGAAGCGACAAGAATGTTACCTAAAATGGCAATACAAATAGTAACGGACAACATAGGGCTTTCAAACCAGTATAAAGTAATTAACCCTATTACTGTTGCCCATAATATACCGTTGATTGCGCCTACCTTAAGTTCTTTATTCACAATGGATTGTCTGTTTGCATCAGTGATTTGCCCTAATGCTAATCCTCTAATAATTAAAGTTAATGTTTGACTACCTGATATACCGCCCATTGAGGCAACCACTGGCATCAGTACGGCTAATGCGACAACTTGCTGCAACGTAGCTTCGAATAAGCCAATAAACCATGAGGCTAAAAAAGCGGTTATCAAATTAATACCTAACCAAATTGCTCGGTTTTTACTACTCAACCAAACACTTGCAAATAAATCTTCTTCTTCACTTAAACCTGCTGCTTGAATTATTTGACTATCGGTTTGTTGTTCTTTAAATCTAAAAGCAGAATGTAAATCCAAACGGCCCGTTAAACAGCCTTCATCGTCAATTATAGGTAATGCAGCTTTTCCTGAAAGTATCACTTCATCAGCGGCTTCTCCTATATTTTTACTTGCATTAATAGCTAATGTTTCGTGGCAAAGAACTTCCGCTAGTGGCTTACCATCATCCAAGAGTAATAATTGATTTATTGGTATTCCACCTAAGAGTTTCGATTGATGATCTATTATATAAATAATATCAGTTAACATTGGCTGTTCTTGTGCACAAAGCTTCTTTGCTGCTGATACTTTTAACTTTTGTGATACGTTGATTTCATCAAAACTTTGCCAACGGCCCACTTCATCATCAGCGTAATCTTGTGATTTTTTGAAATGCTCTTTTTGTTTCGCTGTCATTTTAGTTACAGCATATTCAATAAAGCGTTCACCTAGACCTTCAGTAAGTTCAAGTAAACTATTAGCATCTAAACGATCAAATAAAGGAAAACATGCATCATCATCTAAGGCATTTAATATCATTTGTCTAGATTCATTTTTCATTTCTAGAAAAATAAGTTGTTGTGAGTCACTGCTAAATAATTTCCATAAACTTAATCGTTGCTCAAGAGGAAAAGCTTCTAACAAGATGGCTATATGCTCTGGTAAGAGATCCCTTTCGATTTCTAGCGCGATATCCTGTAAATTCAATTCATCATCAAAGAGCTCATCAGCTTTTTCAATGTATTCAGTTAATAAGTCTAAAGACATAATTTTTCCTAAGAGGCGGGATTGATAAATTTTTTGGATTAGAGCAAGTAAAATTTTACGTTTTATCTATACCCCCATTTAACTATAGAATCATTAGATTCACTATTAATTAAATTATAAACGTTATGGAAATGCCAAAACTACTACCTTATGCAATAAAAACGCAACAATTTTCATTTGTATCTAAGTTATGGAGATTACTTGTTAGAAAGCGCCAATGGCAATTAATTGAAGACTGGCACTATACGCTACCAAACCAAAGAGTCATTATCATTCCAAAGGGTTTTGTTTTTGATGGTAGTTCATATCCTGCGATTGTTTGGCTTTTTTATTCTCCTACAGGATTATTATTAATTCCCGTTATTTTGCATGATTTTTGTTTTCAATATAACTACTTGTGGGCATTGCAAGATGATAGAGTCTTTAAATTTAAGCAAGGTAACGGTTTCTTTAAATGGTCGGCATTAATACGAAACGTGGGGATAGAAAGAAATGAATTGCTGCTGATTGATTATTTTACGTGGTTGATGTGTATAGTGTTTGGTTGGGTTAATTGGCTAACTTTTCAGCGCAAAGAAAAAGCACCACTGCAACCTTCTAAGTTAAAAACCAAATAAAATTAACAGCAAAAATGTCCTCCTGTTATTGATACTAGCACGATAACAAGAGGACATCCGCCTTACGATAATAAAAGTTTATTTATTAAATACTTAACGATAAAAGCACATTTTTCTATGTACAAATATATAACACTCTATTTGTTATTAAAGTTTAAGCCGCTCTCCCTCCGTTTAAATTATGAAAGGGCTTGTATACTGTTAATCTTTTATATTTTTGCCATAGCAACTCTATTCGGGTTTGCCCCTCACTTTGTTCCTTGCACATTTGAGAAAATTGTTTTTCTACTTCGCTAGTTGGCGTACACACCTCTTGCTCTAACATATGTAAACGCCTTCCAATATCAGTCAGTATTTCAGCTTCCGCTATAGTAAAATCTCCTGACTTATTAAAACCACGCGGAAAATGAACATCATCGTAAAAGGGGCTTTCAGTCTTAAATCCGTGAGTTAAAATCATTGTAACCTCTGTTGGCTGTATTTGGATTTTTACGGATTATGCGACTAACAAACCAAACTGTAAATCAACTAATAATTATCGACACGATAAGAGGTTGTATCATGGGTATTGTGTTACTTAAAACCTTCTTAGAAATTGAAAATTGTCGTCATTTTATAAAGGCTTCTGAATGCCTATATTTAACTCAAGCGTCTATAATCACTGGAGTCGCCATAAAATAATAATAATACCTATACGAAATTAAATTTCATTAAACTCTGTAAGTGATTGCGTTACTTTAATGTGATTTTTTCTTGTTAGCTTATTAATGTCGCCCATAGCTTTGTCTTGATCTTTATAGACTTTGATTTTTCACTTGATTAGGCAAATTGAGCAACCAAACATCAGGTTTGAAACTCTATGTCGTTAAGTTCCCCATACAGCCTTAGAAGTATGAAGTAAAATGTTTGCAGTGACGTACCTTGCTTTATAACGGTTTGTCATCAATAGAAGTCGATAAATCGCTGTCATCAATATCGTCCGAATCTTGTAATATTTCGAGCACATCAGATGCGACTTCAGGGAAAGAATCTACAAATGTACTAGCAACCTCTACTGCATGCTCAGGGATATTCTCAACGATATGATTAATGTAGCTATTTGCGGCAGACTCAATATTATCTAACGCATCTTCTGAGAAACTTTGCTCACTTTCACTCTCGCTTTGACATCCATTTTCACTTTCACTGTCTATTAAGTTCTGAACATAGGCTTCGGCTACATCATTTGATGATTCAGGTAGGGATTCTGATACGGTAAAAGCAAGCTCAGCAGACTGCTCGGGTGAGACATCCGTTAAACGATTATAAAGCTCTGTTGCTGTATTTTCTGAGGCAGCCGCGACTCTATCGACCGGCCGCATTGAATCTAAAGAATCCGATAGGTTTGTCATGTACTCTTCAGTCATTTCTAAAAGTTCGCTGGGGTATTCTTCGGCCATATTTTCAGCCGCTAATTCCATTAAATCGATACCGTTATCAGGCATCGCATTCGCAATCGCCACAACAATGTTGGTAAATTGATCGGGATATTCAGAAGTGATCCAATCAACTAATTGATCTGCTTGTTCAGGTGAGGCATTGGCTAAGGCTTCTGCAATATGAATACTCATTTCGGGGGCTGCAGACGTGATGGCGGCATATAATTTACCAATATCTATAGCTTCGATGGTACTTAAGGCAGCAGCTAAGTTTGATGCATTGTTTGGATCTCTTTGCACGAGTGCTTTAACCATATTCACCGCAGCGGATGGATTCTTATTGGCTAAGCTAATCGCCACTTCAACTTCCGCAGTTGATTCAAATTGAGCTTCTGCATAGTGCGTACGAGGATCAAGCTCAGAGACTACGCCACTGGGGGTTTGCATGATAAAGCTTTCTTGCTCATCAAGCGGTAAAGCTTGTCGTAGTTTCATGCGAAGACTGATAAAAAGTAATAATGTTAAGGCAACAACATTCATAAAACTAAATAAAGCGCTGCTACCAAAGGAGTCCATCACCACTGAGGCAAGATATGGACCTAAAATACTACCTAAGGAATAGATCAATAATAATGAACTCATCGCAGGTAAAATTTGCTCTTTTAGCACTTTATCAAAAGTTTCTGACATGCTCATTGGGTAAAGACAGGCAACCAAACCAGTAATTAGCGCAATGGCAAATAAGCTTAATTTGAACATATCTTCGGACAGGAGTATAGGCACAGAAAAGCACAGTAAAATGAGCGTTGCTACCATAGAGAGCATGACTTTACGTCGGTCAAAATTATCTGAAAAATAGGCAATAGGGAATTGTAAAATAATCGCGCCCGAAATCGCTGAGCCCATAAAAATGGATAAATCAAAATCTGTAATACCATTTTGCTTGGCAAAAATAGGCAACATATTGATTAAACCAGCATACAAAACCCCACAATAAAAGCAACTCACTACGCCTAAAGGGGAGAGTTTGAAAACAGTTATTAAAGACATGGATTGGCTATCTTCTATTTGTGGGCCTTTTTGTCTGCTAATAACAATGGGGGTAATGGACAAGCTAAATAGAATGCCACAAATAACAAACAGGGTAATATCACCAATTGGCGCGACATTTAATAAAAACTGGCCAGAAAATAAGGCTGTCATTATCATCATTTGATTAATGGAAAGTATGCGCCCCCTATTTTTTTCAGTGGCGCTATGGCTTAACCAACTATCAAGTGTGGCATTGGTGCAAACAATACAAAATCCTGTAACAATCCTCATAGCAGCAAGTACTATAGGCTCAGGGTAGAGGCCTGACAGTAAAATTGCGACAGAGGTCAAACTTCCGCACATGGCAAATATTCTTATGTGACCAACTCGTTGTAATAAGATACGACTATAATAAGCACCCAACAAAAAACCCACAGACAACATTGATAGCACTATGCCCATATTATCTAGGCTCACCCCATCGCTCTGCATGCGTACAGGCAGTAAAATATTACTTAAGCCATAACCTAGCATTAACAAAAAACCACTGGTTAGCAATAGGATAAATGGTTTGAGGGTTGTTATCACACGCAGCTCTCTTTTTTATATTTGATGGATAATTTCTACGGTATTTAAGGGGTAATAAACGGATTCAAAAGCTAGTCCGTTTACTATAAACAGCATTTTATGAGAATTCGGTTACTCATAGCTCAGGTAGGTATTATGTAAAGGTAGTTTATAATGGCGCAGCATAACAACAGAATGTTACTAATCACAAGAAAGATTATAAAAAAATATTGATATTCAAAGTAGATAGTTGCTCTTAACTAGGCGCTTTATATGTGACTTATTAACTCGTTATACTGAAGGAAAAATCAGCTAGGGGGAAAATTTAGTCAAAATTTAAGTGTTATACCAATTCCATTAAATTATTGCTCACTTGTGCTGGTTAAATACTGCGCCACTTGGTTGCTCTTAATCCCAATAGCCAGCTATTACTCAATCGAGCGCATTGCCCTGATTTATTTTTCTACAGACAACTAGATCACAAACTTAATGAAATTGGTATTGGATTATAAAATAACCATATCATCACGATGGACCACGACATCACCTTGGTCATAACCTAATATCTTATCAATGTTGTCACTATGTTGACCCATAATACGTTGTAAGTCGTACTGGCTATATAAACTTATGCCTTTTGCTATAACTTTTTTACTTTTTTCATCAACTAAATCTACAGTATCTCCTCGGTGAAATGCACTTTGAACTGATTTTATTCCTGTCGGGAGCAATGATGCGCCTTTGTTTAATAAAGCGTGTACAGCACCTGCATCTAAGAAAATTTTACCTTGGCTTTTCAAGCTATGCTTAAGCCAATGTTTTCTCGCTGTGATAATGTCTTTATGGGCAATAAAATGGGTACCTGGATTCACCTCTGCTAATAGAAGGTCAAATACCTCACTACGTGTACCATTAATTATGTAGGTATTAATGCCATGTTCAACAGCTTTTTCGGCTGCTTCTATTTTTGTTTTCATTCCACCAGTAGAAAAAGTATTTCGGCTTACACCTGCCATGGCGTATATTTCATCGGTGATTTCTTTTATTTCAGGGAGCAGCACAGCGTCATTATTTATTTTAGGGTCAGCAGAGAAAACACCATCAATATCACTTAATATAAACAGAGTGTCAGCCTCGCATACTTGAGCAACTAAGGCCGCAAGGTTGTCATTATCCCCCACGGTGGCATTTTTATTAGCAACCGTATCATTTTCATTAACGATTGGTAGAATACCATTTGCTAATTGAATTTTGATAGTGTGTTTAATGCTGATAAACCGCTCTCTGTCTTTGAAATCTTCTTGGGTAATCAATATTTGGCTGCATGGGATATCAAAAAAACGTTGCCAATTTCCCATCATTTGCATTTGGCCAACAGAAGCCATTGCTTTTTTAGTGGCAACAGATAATTCAGCTGAGCCATGATGGATATGGCCACGACCAGCTGCAACAGAACCTGAAGACACAAGAATAATTTCTTTGCCTTGTTGTTGGCACTTAGTAATAAACTGGCATATTGCTAAAATATATTTTCCACTACAACCTTCTTTATTTGATGCAATTAAGGCACTGCCTACTTTTATTACTGCTCGATTAAATTTCATGTTCTCGCCTTATATTTCACTAGTTGAATTTATTCGTTTAAATTAAACTATGAAAGGGCTTATGTTGCGTTAATTTTCTATATTTCTTCCATAACAACTCTGCTTGAGTTTGCCCATGAAATTGTGTTGCACACATTTTAACGAATTGCTTCTCAACTTGATTTTCGGCGACACAAAGAGATTGTTCTAACATAAATAGACGCTTTCCAATACTCGTTAATAACTCAGCTTCAGCAAGCGTGAAATCTCCTGACTTACTAAAACCTCGTGGAAAGTTTTCATCGTCATAGAATGGGTTCTCTGTAACAAAACCATGTATTAAAGTCATATTAATCTCGCTTGACAGGATATAAAATTTGGCAGATTATGCGGCTACTAAACCAGTCTGTAAATCAAATAATAATTATCGTATCGATAAGAGATAGTAGTATGGATATTGAGTTAATTAAAACTTTTTTAGAGGTAAAAGATTGCCGACACTTTGGTAAAGCAGCTGAAAATCTTTATCTGACACAGGCAGCAGTTAGCACTAGAGTGAGGCAGTTAGAAAAGTACTTTGGTGTTACTTTATTTCAACGAGCCAGAAATAATATTCAACTAACATTGGCAGGAGAAAGATTGGTACCGCATGCAGAGAGCATGTTGAATACTTTAAGAATGGCAAAACAAGATGTTGCATTAGCCACTGAACAAGTTGCACAAATATCTATTGCAGGTACGCCGAATACTTGGGATGTATACATTCATGACGCTATTTCAAAAATATATTTAAATCAGCCGCATATTAGTTTAATTGCTGAAATATTATCCCGCGAACAATTGACCAGACAGTTACTCGAACGAACACTCGATGTCGCTATTTTATTTGATCCACCAAAAGTTGAAGAGCTAAAAATAGAATCTTTGCATATGTTCAACTTAGTACCCGTTACCACCTTTCAAAATGAGATAAATACGCCCTCAGATGTTAAGCGTTATATTATGATTGATTGGGGAGTGAGTTTTATCAATTGGCATGCTAAAGAAGTACCAGGTATAGCTATCCCTGCTATTAGAACCAGTACTGCTAGGATAGCTTTAGATTTGATGCTTCAATGTGGTGGTAGTGCGTATTTGCCTGATATGTTAATTAAGCCTTTTATCGAGCAAAGTATACTCTTTGAAATAAAAAGTTTACCCGTATTTGAACGTGAATTGTTCAGCGCTTCTCACAAAGAGAATGAAAATGAAGAGCGTATTATTGCAATTAAAAATTTGCTAAGGAAAGATGACCCTGAAGCTCCTGCTATCATGTCACCTTAGTAACACTGAGTAGCAACCTTATCTCTCTATTTTTACTCAACTTTTTAAAGTAAAATATTTTTATCGTTAACTTAAAAATATTTTGCTTTTCTTACCCATCAAAAACATAGATTATCCGCTTCTTAACGTGATTGTATTTTGGTGAGATAGAAATGACCATTGATTATACTTATGACTTACCCTCTTCAAATGAGTCGGATTTTGACAGTGAGGAATCCTCAAGCGATCTTGAAAATAATATTGCTGAGTTCGAGTTAAATGTCAGTACTAGTGAAGAAAAAAGTACCAAGCATAATAATAAACGTAACTTCTTAGCCAAGAAAAAAATTGAGCAATTGCAGGAAGAGCGTCGTCTTAAAAAACTTGATGAAGATTACTATGATGATTGGGAATAATTAAGTCGATAACGCATACTTATTAATAATGGGGGAGTATTTTAATCTGGCTATTATTGTTTCTTCAATGTGATTTTGACACGACCAATTAACATTACATCACTTTTAATTTAATACATTTAAAGGCAAAAAATGAATATTCTTTTTTTAATGTACTCTTGGGATAAAATCGACCCAGAGACAGACTCTACGATACGACTTATTCATGAGAGTGTATCACGCAATCATACCGTTGCTATTGCTACCCCTCATAATTTAACTATGAGGGACTCTGTGTCGAGTGCGTTTTGCCAAGTATTTAAAAAAGGCACAGTTGTTCCTGCAAATATAGTGTCATTCTATAAAAAAGCTGAGTTTAAAAAGTCACAATTACCGCTTGCTGGTTTCGACATTATTATTATGCGCGCAAACCCACCTTTAGATCCTATCACTTTAAATTTTCTAGATTCGGTTCGTGAAGATGTATTTATCATGAATGATATTGATGGTTTGCGTATTGCAAACACTAAATTATATACCGCCTCATTTGATGACCCAACGAATAAATTTATACCCGTTACACACGTTTCTAAAACACCTGAGTACTTAGTTGATGTATTAAACGACTCAATCTCTGGAAAAATGATCATGAAACCCTTAGACGGTTATGGTGGGCAAGGCGTTATTTTAGTGGAGAAACACGCACAAAAGAGTTTTCACTCGTTATTAGAGTTTTATATTAACAGTGGCAAAGGTGGAAACTACGTCATATTACAAGAATATGTTGAAGGTGCGGATTCTGGAGATGTACGTATTTTAATGTTGAATGGTGAGCCTATTGGTGCAATGAAGCGAGTTCCAGCATCAAATGAAGTTCGTTCAAATGTCCATGCTGGCGGCACAGTAGTTAAGCATACGTTAACAAAAACTGAAAAAGCGCTTTGTAAACATATAGGACCTAAACTAGTTCGTGATGGTTTATATTTTGTCGGCATTGATGTAATTAACGAAAAGTTAATTGAAGTTAATGTACAAAGCCCTGGCGGAATAATGCGTATTAATAAACTTAACAATGTAAAGCTACAGAAGAAGGTTATCGACTTTGCCGAAGGTGTTATAAATGCTAAAGAAGCATTAGCCCAACGTAAAAATGAATTTAGAAAGGCGATCGATGATGCTCACGTTATCTGAAAAAGAATGCATTTCCCTTATCAATAAAGGTGAGTGTTTTCACGCAGAAGTTGAATCAGCCTCCTTTATTGTAAAAATTGATGAGTATGTACCATTAGTTTGCGCAGCGATTCATAATGGTAATAATCTAAGAAGTGATTTGCAAAAAACGTTTTTATTGACTGAAAAAGAACGTTTTAAGGAAGAATCACCTTATACCTCTGATTTAATATCATCATTTCCAATCGTATTGATAGGGAATGATTCACGCTTTGAATATGACCTTAATCGAGCTAAAACATTATCTACCGCTTTTAAAAGCACAATGAATAAACAGGTCTGGCAAAAAGCGTTAACAGTAAAACAACGAAGTATCAGTCATGCGAAACATCAGTCGTTTTATAATGTAGTAGAAGCACTTATTACCAAGCTAGAAAAACAATTTAAAAACACAATTGTTTTTGATGTGCACTCCTATAATTACCAACATATCAATAAGACCTTGCCAACATTTAATATTGGTACGTCTCAAATCGACATGGGACGATGGGGGGCGATAGCTAAAAAATTTGAACAACAACTTAATAAAATAGCCTTACCTAACATGGATGCTTACGCTGCTGCTGATGAAGTTTTTCAAGGAAGAGGTTACTTTATTACCCATATTAGTGCGCATTTTGACAATACATTAGTCTTACCTGTTGAAGTAAAAAAAGTATTCATGGATGAAGCGAACAGAGAGGTTTTTCCTTTAGTTTTAGAAGAGCTTAAAGCAGGAATAAAGCAGGCCATTAGCGAAACATCTGCTTTTTTTATGCGGAAATATAATAAGCAAAAATCAGCAAAAAGTGCTGATATGTTATCTTCGACACTAGCACCTGAGATCATTACGGTTGATAAAAGGCTTGTAGCTCTTTGCAAAAATGTAGAAACGTTAAACTTTATTAATCCTATTAACATTGCGAGTGAACGCAAAAAATTTCTTTCCATTAAAAACACAGGTTCGCCAGACTTCCATTATAAACAGCTTAATATTGACCCGTATCAATTTAGAGAGCAGCTTTATAAATTACCTGTCGATGACATTATGGATGCCGATATTCAGCAATTATATCGTCATACTATCGACAACTTGGCGAATAAAATTGATTTGCTGACATCAATTGGTACAGATGATTTTGTCTATAATTCATTACGTTATTACGGTGAACCTAATAGGCAAGATGTAGCCAATGCAGAATTTATTTTACGTGCTCCAGAAATTGAAGGGGAGTTTGAAGAGCCTATTTATACTGCAGACCATGCTGTTAGTTATTATAAAGAGCAGGCAAGTAAGTGGAAGTTAAAATGTAAAATAGAAAAATCTTCACGACTTGTTGCTAAAGCGATGGTTAACAATGACAAACGATTATTGTTGATTAATAAAGATGCGCTTTTTACGAGTTCAGAGCTAAAAGCATATGCTTTTCATGAATTAGGTATACATATGCTCACTACAATAAATGCTAAGGAGTCACAGCTAAAGGTTTTTTCAATTGGCCTAGCAGGCAACACACATACTCAAGAAGGGCTCGCTATATTTAGTGAGTATTGTTCAGGCAATTTGACATTAGCTAGGCTGAAAACACTTGCTTTACGAGTGATTGCTGTAAAATATATGCTGGCACATGGCGATTTTTCTAAAACCTATCAATTACTCATGACTAACTACGGTATTAGCTCTGCAAGTGCATTTACGTTAACAACAAGAGTTCATAGGGGAGGAGGTTTTACCAAAGATCATCTATATTTGAAAGGCTTTAGGGATATCCTCAATGTTAGAAAAACAGATGATATTGAAAACTTGCTGGTGGGGAAAACAGGCTTGCTAGATTTTCCAGTGATATCCGAAATGATAGATAGAGACCTAATTACTAAACCATGTTCATTATTTCCTTTAGAAATTAAAAATAATCAGCCTATGAGTATTCTTGATTATCTTGTTAGTTCTATTAAATAGTTCTTTTTGAACTTAAGCCTCTTTTTCAGAAACTGATATAGACATACACTGTGTATTCAAATTCCCTACTCAAATTGATAGACCATATAGCTTTGGCGACAAGTGGCGATTTACATCTTAGATATATGCTAATGTCTGCAACTCTAGAAGATAGTGGGCATATAGAGTCTAAGCTCTCGTGCAATAAAAAATAGCAATTAAAATTCACTGCTCAAATTGGTCATAACTTCTAGGGCGCTAATAAGATGGTCCGCCTCCCCTAAACTACACTTAGGGAGATTATTAAATGAGGAAATCATCATGTCTACTATTAACATTCTTGGAATTGATATTGGTAAATCTACCTTTCACC
>MAAB01029702.1_pt1 | contig 22977 bp, 23 predicted proteins | sample 1115991 | NCBI WGS metagenome assembly MAAB01 (sample SAMN04961124, study PRJNA320927) | seawater metagenome | isolation source: sample BD02T18 sea water enriched with oil for 18 days | place: USA:Gulf of Mexico | collected 2013-07-27
GATGACTTAGGTGCTGACTCATTAGACACTGTTGAATTAGTTATGGCGTTAGAAGAAGAATTTGATACTGAAATTCCTGACGAAGAAGCTGAAAAAATTACAACAGTTCAAGCAGCAATCGATTACGTTACTGCTAACCAGTAATTGTTAATAAGTTCGATGTTATCGGACTTAACGAAATAATAAAAGCGGTATACTTAATTGTAAGTGACCGCTTTTTTTTTATGCTTAAGATGACGATATAACTCAATAGTCGTTTACATTGGGTAATTCACATAATTTTTCGGAGGCCGCTCTGTTATGAGACGTGTAGTAGTTACTGGCATTGGCATGCTTAGCCCATTAGCCAACACCGCAGAAGAAACATGGCAAAACCTGCTACTTGGTAAAAGTGGTATTGGCAATATTGATCATTTTGATACCACTGATTATCCCACCAAATTTGCGGGCTTAATAAAAGATTTCGATGCTCAAAATTATATGGAACGAAAAGAAGCCAAAAAAATGGATCTTTTTATTCAATATGGTATTGCTGCAGGTGTGCAAGCTTTTAAAGATTCAGGCCTTGAAGTGACTGAGCAAAATGCTCCTCGCATTGGTGTTGCTGTTGGATCAGGTATCGGTGGTTTAGGCTTAATTGAGCAAAATCATCAAAAGTTGATAAAAGCTGGTGGTAATCCACGCAAGTTATCACCATTCTTTGTGCCTTCAACCATTATTAATATGATAGCAGGCCATTTATCCATTATGTTCGGTCTACAAGGGCCCAATATTGCCATTACGACTGCTTGTACTAGTGGTGTACATAATATTGGCCATGCTGCTCGTATGATTGCTTATGGTGACGCTGATGCCGTGGTTGCAGGTGGTGCTGAAAAAGCGTCAACAACATTAGGTATGGGTGGTTTTGGTGCAGCTCGTGCATTATCTCGTCGAAATGATGATCCTGAAGCGGCCTCTCGTCCGTGGGATAAAGACCGAGATGGTTTTGTGCTTGGTGATGGTGCAGGTGTTATTGTTGTTGAAGAATATGAACACGCAAAAGCCCGTGGTGCAAAAATTTATGCTGAGCTGGTAGGCTTTGGTATGAGTGGTGATGCGTATCATATGACTTCACCACCAGAAAATGGTGATGGTGCAGCACGCGCTATGCAAAATGCAATTAATGATGCAAAAGTAGATATTAGTAAAATTGGTTATATTAATGCTCATGGTACATCAACACCAGCAGGGGATATCGCAGAAACAAATGCAGTAAAAACTATATTTGGTGCTAGTGCGAAGGATGTCATGATGGGCTCTACTAAATCTATGACGGGTCATCTCTTAGGTGCTGCAGGCTCAGTTGAAGCTATTTTTAGTATCCAAGCTTTAGTAAATAATCAAGTTCCACCAACAATCAATTTAGATAATCCCGATGAAGGGTGTGATCTAGACTATATTGCTGGTGCAGCACGTGATGTTGATCTTGAATATGTACTTTGTAACTCATTTGGCTTTGGTGGAACTAACGGCTCATTAATCTTTAAGAAGGTTTAATGTGCGATTGTTAGTTTTAGTGTAGTTACCTGTAAGTAAACTACTTGAAAATAAATGAGTAAGCCTGAATACTAACCTTGTAATAGGAAAGTCTTCAGGCTTTTTTGTGCCGATAAACTATATATTCTTACTATTGTAGTGACACTCAATGAAATATTGTTCGATAAATGGTCAACAACAAACCGCACTTGCGGTGACTGACAGAGGATTAGCGTATGGTGATGGGATATTTACCACAGCTAAAATTGTTAATGGTCAAGTGGTACTCTTAGAAAAGCATATCGAGCGGTTAACTCATGGTTGTCAGTATTTAAAACTTCAATTACCGACAAACATAAATTTAAAAAAGCAATTAGCAGATGTAGTCAAAGGTTTTTCCTTAGCTGTATTAAAAGTGATGATAACTGCTGGCAGTGGTGGCAGAGGATACTCCAGGCTTGGTTTAACTGAAAACTCTACCAACATAATCATTATGATATCTGATTTCCCCCCTCAGTATGAATTGCTCGCTCAGCAAGGTATCACCTTAGGTGATAGCAAACACCAAATTTCAACAAGCCCTATGCTTGGTGGGATTAAACACCTCAACAGACTTGAGCAAGTCTTATTGAGGGATGAACTGGATAAACGCATCGAAGATGACCTTATTGTGACAAATTGCCAAGGCAATGTTATTGAAGCGACCAGTTCAAATATCTTTTATTGGCATAACGAACAGTTATGCACCCCTGAAATATCAACATCAGGCGTTAATGGCATTATTAGACAGGCGATTATCGCTAAAAAACATGACGTAAAAGTATGTCAAACAAGACTCGAAGATCTTAAACACGCACAAGCGATGTTCATTTCTAATTCTTTGATGGGCATAATGCCGGTAAAAACGTATAATAATCGTCAGCTTACCGTTGATATGGTATTAAAAATTCAACGAGAAATGAAAGGCTTTATTTAGATAAATCTCTAATTGTGTAAAAAATCTACAAAGGATAGGGCGTGTTCAAAAAATTTATTATTACTAGTCTGTTAGCCTTGTTTGGTGTCATTGCTACTTTAGCTTACCAATTCGATCAGGCGTTAAAAGCACCTTTAGCGATTGAGAAAAATAGTTTTATAGAAGTAGTGCCAGGTAGTTCTATTAGCGCTTTTGCCAAACAGTTAACGCACAAAAAGTGGATAGCTACACGGTTCTGGTTGAGAAATTATGGTCGACTTTTTCCGCAAAATGCAAATATTAAAGCGGGTACCTACTTGATAGTCAAAGGTTCAACATTAGGACAGTTATTGGCTCAGCTTGTTGAAGGGAAAGAGCATCAATTCTCGATAACTTTTATTGAAGGAACTCGCTTTAAAGATGCGTTGATGATACTCGCAGGACACCCTTATATCAGTCAAACGATGAAGGGGAGGTCGATCAATGAAATAGCGCTTAAACTTGGAATCGATGCTGAGAACCCCGAAGGGTGGTTATTTCCGGATACTTATGCTTTTACTGCTGGTACTTTGGATATCACACTTTTAAAACGTGCTCATGTAAATATGCAAACACAATTAAATGGTTTGTGGGAGCAAAGGGCAGAAAACTTACCGTATGATACGCCTTATCAAGCTTTAATTATGGCTTCGATTATAGAAAAGGAAACGAGCTATGTCGCTGAGCAACCTATAATATCATCGGTATTTGTTAATCGATTACGCAAAAAAATGCGTTTGCAAACAGACCCTACGGTTATATATGGTTTAGGTGAACGCTATTCTGGGGATATAACAAGAGCGCATTTACGAGAGAAAACTGCTTACAATACATATAGAATTAATGGTTTACCGCCTACGCCAATTGCTATGGCTGGACTATCCGCTTTGCAAGCTACCTTAAACCCAGTTACGAGTGATTACCTATACTTTGTAAGTGGTGGCGATGGTAAACATGTATTTAGTAAAACGTTAGCAGAGCATAATATCGCCGTTAAACGCTATTTGAAAATGCAACGACAAAAAAGATCACAGTAACTTTAGAACTTATGAATATATAGCCGTTACTATGCAAAGTGCAGCTTTTCAGTGGGAGTTTAGGCGACTTTATGCCAAAAGTTGGTTTAACCCTAGTCATTCGATTATTCAACGCAGCTGAACATCATTTATCGCCCATCGTAGAAGAGTTTTAGCAACATCTTGATTGGCAACGGGTATAAATTATGTCATCAACCGTATAAAATGAAACAAATAACAACGAAAAAGGTAGAAGGGCAGTTATGTCTCTAGGAAAATTTATTGTCATTGAAGGCATGGAAGGTGCAGGAAAGTCCTCAGCTATTACTGTCATTGAAAATACTCTAAAAAAACATGGTATTGAATTCATTAACACAAGAGAACCTGGAGGCACTCCTTTAGCTGAATCTTTACGTGATATGGTGAAGTCGGTAGACCATCATGAGAAGCTTACCGTAGAAACGGAATTACTGCTTATGTATGCGAGTCGCAGTCAATTGCTTGCTAATAAAATACTCCCGGCTTTAGCGGCAGGTAAATGGGTTATAGGTGATCGCCACGATCTGAGTTCTCGAGCATACCAAGGAGGAGGTCGAGGCTTTGATGAAACGATAATGAATACTATTAGGGATATTACTTTGAAAGGTTTTTGCCCTGATATCACATTGTATTTAGATATAGAACCACATATTGGTCTATCTCGCGCTAAAGCTCGGGGTGACTTAGATCGAATTGAATTAGAGAAAATGGAATTTTTTATTCGTGTTCATAATAAGTATCGAGAGCTGGCCGAAAATGACGACTCAATTGTCACTGTTGATGCAGCACAAACAATGCTAAAAGTGCATCAAGAGGTAGAAAAATCAGTTACTGAGTTTATTGCTGAAACAGATAAAGACTAGAGAACAAATATGTTACAGATTTGCCGCGAAAAGCAAGTGCAACTGAGTCGACAATACCATGATAACACCTTAGCACATGCTGTTATAATTCAGGGGATAGAAGGCTCCGGTCAAAATGCTCTGGCAAAGTGGTTAATAGAGTTATTAATTTGTCAAAGACCATTGTCAATAACTCATCCGCATGAAACTGAGGCTGTTAGCGAAGCTTGTGGCCAATGCAAAGCCTGCTTACTCAATAACGCAGATAATTATCCCGATCATTTATTACTACTTGCTGATAACAAAATGTTAGGAGTAGATGATATTCGTCGTGGTAATGCTTTTCTTGAGAAAACAGCACAGTTAGGTACAGTGAAAACAATATTAATTCCACAAGCTCAAATTATGACGGTTGCTGCGGCTAATGCATTATTAAAAACTTTAGAGGAGCCAACTGAAAATAGTTATATTGTCTTGATCACAGACGATCTTGATAGTTTATTACCTACTATAGTTAGCCGGTGCGCTTTATATGTAATTAGGCCTGTAATTGGTGATGCTTTGCTGTCACAACTCGATGTGTCTAACAGTGATGATGCGCTAGACTCAAGCAGTTCAATGGTCAGTAACACAATTAATAAATATGTTAATTTATCCCAATTACCTGAATTGACCGATAAAGCTATTTATATAGAATTTCAAGCGTTTAATAAAAGCTATCTAGATTATTTATTTTACGGGCAAAGTGAAGATAATTTACTAAGTCAAATAGTTGCTAGTAAGCATAGTTTACGTTGGTTGGAAAAAATCACCTGTAATATACTAAGAGAAAATTACCTTAATAATGCGACAGGACAACCATCACTGATTGCACAACAACAAATGTCAGTTCAAGTGTTTAATCAAATATATCAAGCTATCATCACTAGTAATAAACTGATAAAGTCTTACCAGCAAGCTAATCGGCAATTCGTCGGTGAACAGTTACTTATGACGATAAATAATATCGTTAGACCATCGATTTAGGAGACCAACTTGGTTCCATTAAACGTAGAGTTTTACTCAGACCGTGATTTATACCTTGCCTACATGCCTTTTCTTAATGAAGGTGGTGTTTTTGTGCGTACACCACGTCAATATGACTTAGGTGATGAAGTTGAGTTACATATATTATTGCCTGACGCTTTAGAAGAATCTATTGTTCAAGGTGAGGTTTGTTGGTTAACCCCTGTTGGTGCGCAGAATGGCACACCTCCTGGTGTGGGTGTTACTTTTGTTAAAGATCCTGAAAAAGTTCGCCATCAAATTGAACAAATAATTGCCCGACACTTAAATTCTTCAGAGCCAACGCTAACTATGTAGCTTGGTTTTTTGTCCTTAGTAAGTGACAAGCACTCATTCTTAAATCAATATAAAAACACAGGAGCCCCTCGTTGTTTATAGACTCTCATTGTCATTTAGATCGACTTAATTTATCACTGTATGATAACAAATTAGATAATGTTATCGAGGCAGCTACAGCAGCCAAAGTAACGAAACTACTTTGTGTCAGTGTCACGTTAGAGGACTTTCCTCAAATGGCTGAAAAAACAGCTCACTATGATAATGTTTTACTGACTTGTGGTGCACACCCTTTAAACCAAGAAGATAAAATAAAACCTGAGCAATTATTGGCATTAAGCCAGAATGAACGTGTTATTGCCATTGGTGAAACTGGGTTAGATTATCATTACGCGCCTGAAACCAAGGAGCTGCAACTGGATTCATTTAAAAAACATATCCAAGTAGCTAAGCAATTAAAAAAACCACTGATCATACATACTCGCGAGGCACAGCAAGATACTTTAGTATTACTTCGCAGTGAAGGAGCAGAGCAGGTAGGTGGTATTCTTCATTGTTTCACAGAAAGCTGGGCTATGGCTGAGCAAGCGATAGCTTTAGGCTTTTATATTTCTTTTTCGGGGATAGTAACGTTTAAAAATGCTACCGCACTGAGAGAAGTTGCTGCATTAGTTCCTGATGATAAACTATTAATTGAAACTGATGCGCCATATCTTGCACCTGTTCCTCATCGTGGTAAAGAAAATCAACCGGCTTATGTGGTCGAAGTAGCAAAACATTTGGCAAGTATTCGAGGCCAATCCGTTGAAGAGATAGCGAAACTTTCAAGTGATAACTTCAACCGTCTTTTTAAGCTGTAAATCATTTCTAGTCAGTAAACTAACCCCTTAATATAAAGTTATTTTATCGACTTGTAATAAAAAAAGCCCAGACATTTGTCTGGGCTCAAAAATTGGCTCAGGGGTTGAGCCGTGCGCTAATTAACCATCATATGGCAGTTAAGATAAAAACAAAAATAAACTATGTACTCACACCTTAGCAACATAATAGCTACTGTTAGCTAAGCTTGTGCAATTAAGTTTAGTGTAAGTTTTTTAAATTGCTAATCTTTTTTTGTTTATTTTTTTTACCTTATAATACAATTGGTTATTTCTATTATTACTGTTGACTATAATTGTTAAGTCGGCTTGATTTATCGCTGTAACAGTCTGTTTTTAGTTGATTTCTATAGACTTCTAGCCGAATCTTAACAAGCTAAATTAGATCAAGTTAGTTTTATATTATTCCACTATTTATCGCATTGCTTGAGGCAACAAAGCTAAACTTTCCTCGGCAAAACCAACTCCAGCTTCAGTATAAAAGTTAAAGACTTTATCAATTCCGAATGCTTCTAACTGCCGACGTTCATCGTCGTATCGAGCGACAGCGGCAATTTTTCCGTTATAATTTGCAGCCTTCAACTGTTTAGTTATGTTGATAATATCTTGTACTGAAGGTAATGCGAGCAAAACAAGTTCAAGCTTTGATAGATCAATACTTTCCCAAAAATAGATATCTTCTGCATCGCCGTAGTACGCTTCCATACCCTTGTTGTGTAGCCAGGTTATTTTTTCCTTATCTGCATCTAAGCCCCAGGCTGGATTAGTGCCATGACTATTGATTGCTTGATAAGCCCCCATACCAACTCGGCCCATGCCGATTATTACAATAGGGCGCTGACAAGGTTGGCAAAAGTTATCTTCCACGAGTTTAGTTTTACGCTCAAAACGTGATAAAAATCCTCTGTGCTTAGTAAAGGTCGTATGAGCAAATTGATAAATAATGTTGGTTAGAATAAATGAAATTGCCATGCCTAATGCAAGGATCACCAACCAGTCATTACTGAGCCAGCCAGTTGATACACTTAACGCACCAACAATTAAACCAAATTCACTAAAGTTGCTCAATGACAAAGCACTTAAGAAAGCAGTACGGCTACGAATTTTTAATAACGTAAAAATACCGTAAAACATGACAAACTTAACAGGAATCAATAAAATCAATAGGGTGGCTAAACCTAGCATCTCTAATGTGGGGATCGCCGTAAAACCGATAGAAAGAAAAAAGCCGATTAAAAATATGTCCTTAAAGTTCATTAATGCTTTATTTATTTCAGTGGCTTTAAGATGAGAAGATAAAAACATACCAACAAGTAATGCACCTAGATCACCTTTAATATTAACTAATTCAAATAATTCATAACTTCCTAGGGCTAAGAAAAAACCCATTAAGGTAATGAGTTCGCCGTGGCCAACATGATGGATAACTCTGTTAATAAGTGGCTTTATTACAAATAAACCAAGTAATGATAATGCCCAAATTGACGGTATTTTACCCGTAGCGGCAACTAAAAAAGCAACCGCGATAATATCTTGAATGACTAAGATACCGACAGCTAACTTGCCGTGACGAGTTCGCATCTCTCCATTTTCTTCCAAAAGCTTTATTACACACACAGTACTACTGAAACTTAAGGCAAAAGCTATTATCGCTGCAGTAGTTAAGTCTAAATCGCTGAAATAACTGATTGAAGCTAAAGAAAGTATTTTAATAAACGTTAAAGTAACGACTATCCAAAGTACGCTATGAAGAGAACAACCTAGCCAAACCTCTGTTTTAAAGAGGCTTTTTATTTTAAGTTTTAAACCTATTGTAAAGAGCATGATGGTTATACCTAAATCACTCAATATGCTCAAACTTTCATCAGCTTGGTAACCTGCGATGTTTAAAATAAATCCAGCGGTAAGAAAACCAATAGAGGGGGGCAGTGAGACTGTTTTTGCTGCTAATCCGCAGATGAAAGCGAAAAGTATCCAGATAAAATCCATTATTTTGCTCTAATTTTCGTTGTTTTATTAAATAGAAAGGTTTCAGGTGCTTGTGAAAATGATGCAGGTCTATATCTTGACAGTGATACATCTAACCAATATTTTCTCCGAGTGAATACGATAGAAAGTACTCAAATAACCTAGGTAAGTTTACCTTAAAAACAACCGGTTAGACTAGCTTAGATTTAATACTTTATGATGATTTTGTCTGCATTACTCTTGTAGCCATTTCTCTATTTCATCATACATAAAATCACGGATAATGGGCTGTGCTTTGGCATTTGGATGTAAATTGTCATTGAGCATTAATGAAGGATCTATGGCAATCTCTGTCATAAAGTAAGACATGAGATGAGCTCCCGTTTTATCGGCAACTTTGCCGTAACTGTCTGTGAACATTTTGCCGTATCTTGGCCCTAAATTTGGGGGGATTTGAATTTCCATTAAAGCAACTTTTGCCCCATTTTGCTGACTTTTAGTCACAAGTTCAGTTAAATGTTTTTGCAGTAATTTCACAGGGAAGCCCCTGATACCATCATTACCTCCCAGTTCAATTAGCACATGACTAGGTTGGTGTGCTGTTAACCACGCATCAATCTTCAATAAGGCATTATCTGTAGTTTGACCACTGATGGCTGTATTAATAATGGTGACAGGTTTATTATCTTCTTTATATTTATTTTGTAACAAATGAACCCATGCTTGTGCTTGCTCAAGGCCATAGCCAGCGCTTAAGCTATCACCAATAAGTAAAATCCTATTATTTGCTAAGCTGGCAAATGATAGAATCATCAAAATTAAAATAATACTAGATTTTAGGAAAAAACGAGTCATGTCAGTACTTTCTCAGTTAAATGTTATTCGAGTGTCAGGGCTTACGAAGCGTGTTAGCACACTTGAAGGAAGCCTCACTATCCTTAGCGATATAAACTTTTCTGTCAAGTCGGGAGAGTCTGTTGCTATTGTTGGTGCATCAGGCTCAGGTAAATCTACCTTATTAAGCCTATTAGCGGGACTTGATGTTGCTAGCCAAGGCGACGTTCATCTTGATGGTGAAGCCTTAAGTCAGCTTGATGAAGAAGCTCGTGCTCGAGTAAGAGCTGAAAAAATTGGCTTTGTCTTTCAATCTTTTATGCTAGTACAAAGTTTAACCGCATTGGAAAATGTGATGTTACCTGCAGAGTTGGCTGGTGATCATGATGCTAGGACACAGGCAATTGAGTTACTAGAAAAAGTTGGATTGTCCCATAGGCTTGAGCATTACCCGTCACAATTATCAGGAGGGGAGCAACAACGCGTTGCAATTGCTAGAGCATTCATTGGTTCTCCCAAAATACTTTTTGCTGATGAGCCTTCAGCGAACTTGGATAGTAAAAATGGTCACTTAATCGAAAATTTGTTATTTGATTTAAATAAACAAAATGGCACCACGCTCGTACTTGTTACTCACGATGAGCAATTGGCCAAACAATGTCAGCGTATTTTGCATATTGAAGGTGGTCAACTTGAAAAAATAAGTGAAGGAGTCACTGCCAATGTGGGTTAAACTGGCTTTCAAGCTATTCTCTCGAGAGTTTAGACGTGGTGAATTAACGATTATCTTTGCTGCCATAGCGTTAGCTGTACTTACGGTGTTTAGTCTATCTGCGATTACAGAACGCATTGCTTTAAATATTGCCCAAAAAAGCAGTGCTTTTATTGCTGCCGACCGTCGTTTGTCTAGTAACCATGCGATTGATGCGCAACTACTAACAAAAGCAAAAGAACAAGGCTTGCAAACAGCAAGAGTTCTCTATTTTGATTCCATGTTGTTTGCCAATGATGAATTGGTATTGGGCTCAGTTAAAGCCGGCAGTGAGGCCTACCCTCTGAAGGGAAAACTAACAATTAAGGATTCCTTAGCTGGCCAACCCTATGAAGTCGATACTGGTCCTAAGCTTGGTTCAGTATGGCTCAGTGAAGGTTTATTTTATTCGCTTAATATCAAGGTTGGTGAGAACGTTGAATTAGGGGCGGGTGTTTTTAAGGTCAGTAAAGTCTTAGTAAAAGAGCCAGACGCACCATTTTTCTCTTTATCAGGAAATAAGCGCGTACTATTGAGCTATGATGATATTCCTTCCACCAAAGCTGTTCAAGCAGGCAGTAGGGTTTTTCATCGATTACTCTTTGCGGGTAATGATCAACAGCTGAGCGATTATTATGCCTGGCTTAAACCACAGCTTAAAAGCAATCAGAGCTGGGAAGGTATTAAAGATAGGCAGTCTCCCTTAGGAAATAACTTAGAACGTGCCGAGCGATTTCTATTACTCGCGGGCTTATTCGGGATTATGTTAGCGGCAGTTGCTATGGCTGTTTCAGCGAAACGTTATTGCGAAAGGCAGTATGACCCTGTCGCTATGATGAAAACTCTGGGGGGAAGTCGTAAAGTTATTCGTAATATTTTTCTTTTGCATTTAAGTCTAGTAACGGCTTTTTCTATTGTTGCAGGTTTACTGATGGGATTTGCACTGCAAACTGTTGGTGCAGATTACTTAGCCAAATTTATGGGGGCTGAGTTACCACATGCAGGAATTCGCCCTTGGCTATTATCTAGTTTTATTGGCCTTGTTTGTGCGTTGATGTTTTCCCTCAAACCGTTATTAGATTTATTTGATATACCGCCACTTCGCGTTTTGCGTCGGAACTTAGGTGATGCTTTAGCACTGAGTCGGTTACATTTAGCACTTTCTTTTATGACCATTTTTGTATTGATGTGGTTATTTAGTGGTGAGATTGTCACAACCATCATTTTGTTTGCTTCAACTTTGTTAGTGATTACTGTTCTCTTTGTTATATCACGATTATTGTTTGCTGCAGGGCGAAAGCTAGGTCTTAGACCCGGTTCTAGTTGGTCTTTAGCAATCGCGACCTTGCAAAAGAGAGCCAATGCAAATGCTATACAACTTATTAGTTTTGCGTTAGCGATAAAGTTAATGTTATTTTTAGTCGTTTTAAAAAATGACATCATTTCAGATTGGCAAATGCAAGTTCCTCCAGATGCTCCAAACATGTTTATTATCAATATAAACGAGCATGAAGTAGATCCCCTTAATACCTTTTTTACCGATAATAATATTGCTCATGAAGCTTTTTACCCTGTATTTAGCGGGCGTGTTGATGCGGTGAATGGTGAAGCGTTTTCTCGACAAGTATCAAAACAAGAAGATGAAGAAAAGAACGAAGAAAGCAGGGAAGGTGTCAATAGAGAGCCTAACTTAACCTGGTTAGCGTCATTACCTGAAGGGAACGAAATAACTGAAGGGAAATGGTTTGCTGAAGGTGAAACTGCAGGCGATGAGGTTGAGGTCTCAGTGTTTGATGGTTGGCGAGAAACACTTGGTTTAAAACTGGGAGATACCATTACATTATTAGTGAATGAAAAATCAATTGACGCTAAGGTTACAAGTTTTAGGAGTGTTGATTGGGGAACGCTAAAACCTAATTTTGTCATGATTTTAAGCCCTAATATGGCTGGTAAAGTACCAGTAACCTACTTTAGTGCAGCGAAACTTGAAGATAAGCACACTAAAGATATAAGCCAAATTTTACAGCGTTATCCAACGATAAGTATGATTGATATAAAGTCTCAAATTGAGCAAGCTCAATCGATTATTTCGCAAGTTTCATTAGCTATTGGTTTTGTGTTGTCTATTGTCTTGATAAGTGGCGCACTTGTTCTTATTTCACAAGTTCAAGCAAGCTTGGCTGAACGTATGCAAGAAGTGGTCATCTTGAGAACCCTAGGTGCAAAGGGTCGTCTGATCAAACTAGCAACACTTTATGAGTTTATGTTATTGGGTGCTATCGCAGGTCTAGTTGCAGCTATAGTAAGCGATATCGCTTTACTGGTCATTCAACAGCAACTCTTTAGTGTTGAGGGACAACTTCACCCTTATATTTGGCTGTTAGGTCCGTTAAGTGGTGCTATTTTTGTGTCAACTATTGGTTATTTTATGGTAGCGAGAACAATGAAACAAAATACCCAAGGCTTATTAAGAAAAATTGCCTAAGCCATGCTATAAGTGCTCCCAGCTAATAACTGAGAGCACTTATAACTACTTAATCATGCTCAACTTAAGGTAAATGCATAACTAATTGATTACTTGAGTTTAAGTATAAGTAAATTAGTGTAATTTTCATATATAAGGTATATTGAAACGATTAAAAGTTAAGGAATAATTTTCATGGTTTCAAGTTCAAATCATAGTTCTATCGTCAAAGCGTTTGTAACCGTCGCGGCTATTTTTATTATTCTCGCGGGTATTAAAACTGCGGCTAATATCTTAGTACCGTTTTTGTTATCAATATTTATCGCTATCATCTGTAACCCATTAATCAATAAAGCCAGCGAGTATAGAATACCAAAGGCTGTTTCGGTTATTTCTGTTATCGTGGTTTTTGTAACGGTCGCTGTGTTTTTAACAGGTTTAGTGGGCAGCTCATTAAATGAACTTTCACGGTACATACCGCAGTACCGAATTCAACTCAAAGAACAATTTACTTGGTTAACTAATTTCTTGAGTAGTCATGATATTCAACTTTCTTCATCAATACTGACTGAATATTTTGATCCCGCTGCAGCGATGGGGTTAGCAGCTGAAATGTTATCAAGTTTTGGTTCTGTGATGACAAACTTGTTTTTGATTATTTTAACAGTGGTTTTTATGTTATTCGAGTCATCGACGTTTCCACATAAATTACATTTAGCACTTGATGATCCTCAAATGCGTTTGAATCAAATTGAACGGTTTTTATCTTCGGTGAATCATTATATTGCGATTAAAACCTTAGTCAGTATTGCCACTGGTTGCATCGTATCACTGATGTTATGGGGCTTTGGTTTAGACTTCTTCTTACTTTGGGGAGTATTAGCATTTCTGCTTAATTATATTCCAAATATTGGCTCCATTATTGCCGCTGTACCACCAATGACACTCGCTATTTTACAATTAGGTATAGGGGAAGCGGGCGCTATTGGCCTAGGATTTGTGTTAATAAATATGGTAATGGGTAATATTATTGAACCGAGATATTTAGGTAAAGGGTTAGGATTATCAACGTTAGTTGTTTTCTTATCATTGATTTTTTGGGGATGGTTGCTTGGCACCGTAGGAATGCTTTTAAGCGTTCCACTGACGATGATATTGAAAATAGGATTAGAAAGCTCACCAGAAGGTCGTTGGTTAGCTGTCATGTTAAGTGATGAAGTTGAATTGGTTGATAAAACCGAGCAAGCATTACTTGAATAGTAACGTTAGCCTTCCCACTAGAATATGTCGACTCAGCTGGCGAAGGCAACACCTTCAAGTAGGGGGGTGTTTAATGAAAATGGTTGCTTAGGATATATGCCCCTGCATTGTTTAGCATGCTGTATCCAAACAGCTCCCTTGTCAAAATAATTAACGCAGTATAAATCGTTTTTAAATCGACCTCATGGTGAAGGCTGAGTAATTCATACTGGGCTAATGGCTTAAGGAAGGGGGTTTGTCGTTTTAAATTCGCTAAGAGCTTTGATCCTGTTTTGACTTAACTGCACGTAACACGTTTTGTAGGCCAAATCTGCACCTATTTCAGGTGATATAACCAAATATTGCCAACGACAATCATTTTCACGATAAGTGATAAAGTTATTTTGCGAACGTTTAAACATTTTCAAGGCTGAGTAGCGTCCATTGGTCAGGGCTTTCTCTTCTAAATTAAAAGTGTGTAAATTTACCCAAGTTTGTAACTCGCGATCCACAAAAGAAATAACACCATCTAAACAGCGAGACATAGGAGCGGAAGATATTTTATCTGCATTTTGTTGTTGGCACTCTGCAATACTTTTTGCAGCTTGGGTAGGGGTAATCATTAATAACGGAAATAAGAATGTTGATGCAATGAGCATTTTGTTACGGATCATTTTGCGGGTACAAGCTCTGGTTAATATCAGTTCAGTGAGGCTAAAGTGCTAATTTACTTGTATGGAAATTAGCAAACAATAGCATTATATTTATGGTGTTTGTTATTTAAGCAGGTAATACCTTTTTATACGGTTTTACCGTTACTTTTTTATAAACACCAGCGCTGATGTATGGATCTGCGTCTGCCCATGCTTGTGCGGCAGTTAAACTAGCGAACTCGGCAACAATAAGCGAGCCAGTGAAACCAGCTTCACCGGGGTCTTCACTATCAATGGCAGGACAAGGACCAGCCAATAGTAACTTTCCTTGTGCTTGTAAGTCTTTTAATCGACCAATATGCTTATCGCGAACAGATAGGCGCAAGCTGAGAGAGTTTTCAACATCTTCACTGTATATAACATAAAACATAGTAGGTATTCCTTTAAGTAATCGGTTGAGTTAGCTCAGTAGACACGGAGCTGTTAATTAGGTTTTTCATTTTTTTCATTAATACTATTATTTGTATCATTTTCAACTTCTTCTATTGGTAAGTACTTGTATAAAAATAAAATTGAAGTGATAGAGAAAAGAAACATTAAACCTGTTAAGCCAAACACTTTGAAGTTAACCCAAGTATCTAGCGCGAAATTAAAAGCGATATAATAATTTAATGCTGAGCAAAACAGGAAGAACAAAGCCCAGGCGAGGTTTAATCTCGACCAAATATTGTCAGGTAATGAAAGTGATTCACTTAAAAACTCTTTGATAATATTTTTTTTGAAAAAAAGGTTACTAACCAATAAGGCACCAGCGAAAAAGGCATTAATGATGGTAACTTTCCATTTAAGAAAAGCATCATCTTGTAAATAAATGGTTAACCCGCCGAAAACTACTATGAGGCCAAATATAATCCATTGCTTGCCAGGTATTTTTTCTTTCTTGAACTTATAGTAAAAAATTTGCACGAATGCGGCAATTATTAAACTGCCAGTAGCCCAATAAATACCTGCAATTGAATTGATAATAAAGAAGACTAAAAGGGGAAAGTATTCAATAAAAAGCTGCATAAATGCCCGAAATTAAGAATAAATATGACGCGATATAAATAATCATCGCCTACTGATAATGTAATGTTAACGAAAGCAAGTTTAATAGCCAAGCTTATATTTACTTATTGCGGGGCTATAAAGACTTTATTTTGTCATTCTCATTGATCTTTATCAACGAAGAGCCTTTGTTTAATTGTACTTTGCTCAATAGCAGGGTATTTTAGCACCAAGTTTAATAACCACAGATATTCGTCTCCCATGGCAACTGACAAATTATTTTATCAAGAACAAAGCAATGAAGTGTCATTGTTTAACTATGCTTTTGAACATCAACTACCAGTATTAATCAAGGGGCCAACAGGTTGTGGTAAAACACGTTTTGTAGCTCATATGGCTGAACAGCTTAATAAGCCTTTATACACAGTAGCATGTCATGATGATCTCACTGCAGCAGACTTAGTCGGTCGCCATTTAATTGGTCCGAATGGAACCTATTGGCAAGATGGCCCACTAACTCGAGCAGTTCGTGAAGGCGGTATTTGTTATTTAGATGAAGTGGTTGAAGCGCGTAAAGATACAACGGTTGTTTTACATCCTTTGGCTGATGATCGCAGAATATTGCCTTTAGAGCGTACAGGAGAATTACTTGAAGCTGCTCCAGGTTTTATGTTGGTGGTTTCATATAACCCAGGCTATCAAAATTTATTAAAAGGTATGAAGGCGAGTACAAGACAACGCTTTGTTGCTTTACGCTTTGAATATCCAAGTGCTGAACTTGAACAACAAATATTAATTAAAGAAGCGGGTGCTGAGCCTCACTTGGCTTTTAAATTAGTTGAGTTAGCAGGCGCACTTCGTCGACTAGAGCAAAATGATTTAGATGAAGTTGCTTCTACTCGTCTGTTAATTTATGCAGCCAGAATGATTAGTTCAGGTATGGATCCATTAGAAGTTTGTCGCTGCTGTTTAGCTGAACCATTGTCAGATGATCCATTAACGGTTCAAGCCTTGATGGATGTTGCCAGAATTTACTTCGATTAGTTCTTAGTAAATGTTATGAGTAATCCATCTATAACAGTGCAAGTGTCAGATAAAAAATTGCCCGGTGATTTAGCCATGTGGTTTTTTATTCTGGCTGAGCTTACCGTATTTGCCATTTTCTTTATTGGCTTTTCCGTCAGTGAACAGCTGAATGCTGAAATGTTCAGCTTAGGTAAAGCACAGCTTCATCAAACGGCAGGTTTAATTAATACAATCGCACTAATTACGAGTAGTTTTTTTGTTGCTATCGCGTTAACCCAAATACATAAAGCGAAAGCTAAACAAGCGGTATTTTTGTTATTAACAGCCAAAGCATTTGCAATAATTTATATTTCGGTGAAAATTTGGGAATACATCTCACTATTTGAGCAAGGTATAACAATTGAAACAAATACTTTTTTTACGCTGTATTTTTTAATTACTGCTTTTCATTTAATGCATGTTTTACTCGGCATGGTTATTTTATCTTTTATCGCGTACAGCGCTTGGCAAGGTAAGTATCTAAATGATGATATATCTGGCTTTGAGTCAGGTACTAGTTATTGGCACATGGTGGATCTATTGTGGATTATTTTATTTCCGTTGATATATGTTATTTAGCTTCATCGAATTATTTACATAATTTAAATTATGCCTAAGGGTGAGATAGTGCACAAAAATAAAGCCATTAATATGACGGCAGCGACCAAGGGGTGGTTCCTACTTATAACCTTGACTATTATTGCTGTTTACTTACCTGAATTTGTGGATAATAGAAGTGCAACTATCATGGGGGCATTAGTTATTGTTGTTTTTAAAGGTCAACAAATTGTTGATATATTTATGGAACTCAATAATGCTCCCAAGCTTTGGCGCACGTTATTCTTAAGTTATATTGTATTGCTACCTTTAATTATTACGATTATTTATTTAGCTTAATAAATAATCATAAGTGTAGTGAATTTTTCTGATCAGAGAAACATTAGGGAAGTATGATGAATCGCCCCCCTAAATCAAGCGATAAGTTTGCAGTAACTTGTCAATCTTTATACTTAGCAAATTTACTATTATTACCTGGTATCTTCTTTTTAGTGTTGCTTTATTACTACCGTCAATGTACGCAACTAATCCCTGCAAATGTTGGCGTAGAAAACTCGGTTGAAAATAATGAACTAAGAATTCGAAATCTAGGGATAGGAAGAATTCATCTCATCAGAAGTATGCAACTTTCAGTATTAGCTGGTCTTCTACTTGTTGTTATACCGTTAGTGATGATTTATTTTTCTTCACAGCTAGCAGCGTCAATCATGGTTGGTCTCGTCTACTTCATTACTTTGCATGTTGGCTTTGTTCTGGTTGGCATGTTAAATTTATCACGTGCAATGACGCAGAAGTTGCCAATTTTTTGAATCGTTTAAGTGCTAGCCCTCAATAAAGTATTTCCAATTGCCCGTTATCAAAACCTTACTTAAAATAATGATATGAGCAGATAATTCCTCTTTTGCATTGATCACTGTGAACTTTACTAAGCCAAAATAACTTTCTGTTGACCCATATCACGGCAATAGCCCATTTTATTGATACAATGTAATTACTATTTATTTAAATGAACGTATTACGGTTATGGAAGAGTGGGTTGGTGGACTTTGGCATAAATATATTACTCGTAAAGCAAACCCTGAGTTTGACGATGCGCGAGTAAATTTTGATCAAGTAAGTAAATCAGTCGCGATGGTGTTTCGAGCGCTAGGTGGTGATGTTGTTAAACGGGTAGAAGCAGCAACAGGTCGAGAGTATTTAACGCGTAAAAGCTTCTTGCAAAAAATATCCGGAGATACTCAACTCGTTAGTCTTGCTTGGCAAGATGAAGAAAGCCTACGACTGCCTGAGTCGTTAGCAGTGTTTGATGATAAAACACTGAATTATGATCTTTATATTTGGCTCGCCGTGCTTGCAGCTCATCATAGTGGAAGTTTTCGCCATTGGGCTAAGGACAACCAAGCTTTAGTTGTAGACGTATTAGAAAAATTCCCTGCATTGCATAACCGTTATCGTCGTTTAGCTAAAGCGTTCGTGGCTATGCGTCCACAGTTAGATAAAATGCCACCCCTAGAAAGAACGATGGAGCAGTCAATCAGGGATGCCATTTTAACTCCTGGATCTGTTGAGCAATTCCCCGTGGTGAATTTTGCACCTCAAGCTGTTTATTTATGGCTTTATCCATCAGCAAGCAGTGATGATGTTCCCGCCGCTGAAATTGATGAAGATGAATTATTAGATGACAATAAAGAGCAGGATGCAGAGAAAAAATCAGCCAAAAAAGCAAAAAGTTCTAGAAAAAAGGCTGAGCGCGTAGACGATCCTGATAGCCGTGGTGGCATGATGATTTTTCGCTTAGAAAGTTTGTTTTCTTGGAGCGAATTCTCAAAGATGGATCGAGGTACAGATGACAGTGATGAAGACGAAGAGGATTATCAAAGTACTATTGATGATCTCGATAAAATTACCTTAACTAAGAAACAAGAACAACAAAAAAGTGGTCAAATAAAAATAGACTTAGACTTACCTTCAACTTCTGAAGATGACATTCCTATTGGTGAAGGGATAAAAATACCTGAATGGAATTATAAAACACAACTATTAGAGGATGATCGTTGTTTATTACAACCTATGTTACCTCGTGATGCTACGCCAACAAGGTTACCGGTCAAATTGCAAAAAACGGCAAGAATGATCCAAGCACAATTTGAGCAGCTAAGAAGTGTTAAATATTGGTTGAAAGCTCAACCTCAAGGAGAAGAACTCGATTTAAATGCTTGGCTTGATTTCCACGTGGAGAGTAAAACGGCTGCGACAGCTGAAAAAGGTTTATTCCAATCGTACCGAGGGAATAATCGTGATTTGTCTTGTTTATTACTTGCAGATTTATCAATGTCAACAGACTCGCATTTGGACAATGACAATCGTGTAATTGACGTCGTACAAGACAGCTTATTGTTATTTGGCGAAGCTTTACAATCCGTTGGTGATAACTTTGCTATGTATGGGTTCTCTTCAGTAAAACGGAGCAATATACGTTTTACTATGTTGAAAAATTTCAATGAAAAATATAATGACCATGTTCGAGGTCGTATACAAGCAATTACCCCTGGATTTTATACAAGAATGGGGGCGGCAATTCGTCAAGCGACTAAGGTTATTAGTGAACAGAAAACGGCGGATAAACTGTTACTGATCTTAACTGATGGCAAGCCCAATGATATTGATCACTATGAAGGACGCTTTGGCATTGAAGATACGCATCAAGCAATTAATGAAGCTAAGCGCCTTGGCATTAAACCTTTTTGTATAACCATTGATGTTGATGCACAAGAATACTTGCCTTATTTATTTGGCAATGACGGTTTTACTCAAATTTTAAGACCCGCTCAGCTACCATTACGTTTGCCGCAACTGTATCACCAGTTGACTTCACAGTAGGTAGTATTAAATGAAAAGTAAAAGGGAAATAGCATGAGTCAAAAGACTAAAACGTGTTTGTTTTGTCAAACTGAAAATACCTGTGAAGACGATAATAATCAATGTCAGCAGTGTGGTATGCAGTTACCAGAAAAGCACCCAAACGATCGAAATATTAAGGTGAGGTTCTTTTTTAAAGCCTTCTGGGTTATTGCGGTATTTTGTATTGTAATGGTCTTTTATTTGCCACGATAACCAAGTTATATCCTAGCTTAGAGTCGTGCTAAGCAACTTAATGACTGCCTAAAGCTGTAAGAAAAGTTAATTTCTTACAGCTTTTTACTTTCAGTTGAAATAGTCATCGGTTTATTACTCTGCAATATAATAATAATTCACTTAATCTTTTTTATAAAAATGGCTAGATTAGATAAATAATTCGTTACCTTGCATTCCACTGAATCTGACATATGCTTTAGATCACTACATAATAATAAAAATGGATATTTTATAAAAATGATCAAACTCCCCACTGATTTAACTTTCACGCAAGTAGATAAATACAAGATTAAAATTATTCCACTTATTGATGTATATGTTGATCAAGAGATTATCACTATCGATGATAGTGACTTAGTGCAAATTGATAGCATGGGAATGCAATTTATTATTGCTGTTGTTAATTATATTATTGCACAAGGTAAGGAGATTAAATGGCAATCGAAGTCGAATATTCTAAAGGAAAATATGCAGCAACTTAGTTTGAGTGATGCTGTTCTATTGCACTACATTATGGATTGAATTTGCTATTGGCATCATGCTTTCATTAGAAGTAGCGCACTTGATATAGTTATTGATAATTAATTGTAGAGATTAGACTCACGGATTTTGAAAGTATACTTTGTTTTTTACTGGTATTCTGCTGTGGGATAAACCAGTAGATGATTACATTGATGTTGAATAGTGAGCTTTATTCGTCAATTAACAAGGTAATGTCAGTAACAGGGGTGCAGCAGCAAGGTAGAATTTCTTTATCACCGACAAAGGCTAAAGGCTCACCCTGAGGGTAGTTAATTTCACCTTCTACTAGCGTAACTCGGCATGCACCACAAAAGCCATCACGACAATGATAATGCACTTCAACATCGGCTGATTCTAAACATTCTAGTAACGTTTGTTCATTATTCTCATAATGAACAACTTTACTCTGAACATTAATTTTTACTGGCAATTTGATGGCTTCCTTCACATTTTGATTGGTATTTTTTACATTCATACACTTTCAAAGCGCTTAAATTAAGGCGAATACCATCAGTATGTCTTGCTTACAAATCAAAATCGTCAAAATCATCAGCATCAACAGAAGAATCAACTTGCCCAACTAAATAGCTAGATATCTCATAATGTAACGTTATAAATATTGACATGATTAAAGATAGGTTTATTATAGGGGCTTATTGCTGTATTTTTGTTATTTATTTAGGGTTACATGTGTATGAGGGTGAAGGGGCGCGTTTTTAACTTTCAAAAAGATAAGCGAGGAAATACATTATCTCCAATTACATTAGTCCTCCCAGATTCTGTTGAAAATAATTCAATACTATCTCTTATTGTTGATATAGGGATTAACAAGACGAAGTATTATCATCAAGAATATACCGTACTCAAACATCTAACCAACAAGATAGATTCAACTCCTATTCTACAAACCTTGAAAAAGAGTCCTGCTTCACTTTCTTTAGATGAAGTGATTATTTTTCGTAATCAACTCAAAGAGAAAGCGAACGATGCATGCATCCCCAAGACTGTGGTGACTAAAATGTGCACTTTAATGGCCGGAATAGATACTAAGTTATCCTGTGGTCGCAAGATAAAGGAATGGCCGAAGTACAAGGAACCTACAGTTTCTACAGCACCAAGACAAATAGGTGTGAAAAACATTCTATCAGAGGCTCTAAAAGGTGCAGAAAATGCAAAGGAAGGAAAAGTCATGGCATCTGATGCCATACTCTCTACTTATAATAATGTATTTGATTCTGCTAACAAAGAAATTGATATGTACCTTAACTTACTCAATCTCACTAAAGAATGGACATCTGAGAGTGAAATAAAAGAGGGTGACCCTGAATATGAAAAAATCTACAGTAGATTCAAGAGATTAAAAAGTAAACTTGGTATATCTGGTCAAGTTTCAGGTAGGTTCAATCAACATACTTGGGAGTCTCGTAGGGGAACGCTACCACCACGAATATTACTGTGTATTTTGATAGTTTTAAAGCTAGAAACTCCCTGGAATAGTGACGTATGGCTACTATTAACGAATGATAATATCAGCTTAAATATGGCGAGCGTTGATATCATTAACCCTCTAAAAGGTAAGACCAACAAACTACTAGATGATGCAAAAATAACGAACCGAGATAGAACGCAATGGAAAGCGATTAACCTACTTATAACTCATTATAGAATATCTAAGGGAATCATTGAATCGAATAAAATACAGACTAAAAGAGTGCAACTACTATTTGATTATATTACTGACTCACCTTTAGAGTCGGGCACTATAGTCAAAGACTTTCAGTTTTTAACAGGTAATTGCCTTGGTTATTTTATTACCCAAAATAATCTAGCTCATTTCACTTTAGACACTCTACGAAACTTAACAGCAACAAAAAAGTATTTAGTAGATGGAGCGACAATTGGTGAACTAAAAAAAATGCTCAATCACGGCACTCAAAAAATAACAGAAGAATATATTAATCAGCATATCTTAAGCGAATTTTTATCTCACAATATGTTGTGCTTTATGCGGGAATTTGAAAATGACGCTGTTTTTGTGTCCGATGCCGCAGACCTTTTCCACAATTATGTTATCGATATAAAGAATGAAAGCGGAAAATATTTTAGATTGAGT
>MAAB01032367.1_pt1 | contig 22958 bp, 19 predicted proteins | sample 1115991 | NCBI WGS metagenome assembly MAAB01 (sample SAMN04961124, study PRJNA320927) | seawater metagenome | isolation source: sample BD02T18 sea water enriched with oil for 18 days | place: USA:Gulf of Mexico | collected 2013-07-27
CACCGCCCAATTGAACCTCGGTTGTCCCAGCCCAGAGTTTCCAAGGCCCCAGTTAATAAGTGGCGCGATGCGAAGCTACAGAAAATCAAGGGGGCGGCTTAATGCAACAGCATTGGGGGAGTGGATCCCTTGATATACGAATTCAACAATTGTTGAGTATGTTAGATGAGTGTTTTCAGGCGGGGGGTGATCTACAGTCTAGCTGGTCCGCGGTGGATGTGGCAAAGCAGCTATCCCTCTCTGAGGGGCGCTTTTTACACCTGTTTCGACAAGAGATGCTTATCCCATGGAGGCCGTATTTACTATGGCGAAGGATGATGTGTGCTGTAAATGCCTTGATATCAGGGGCACCTGCGACAGATGCTGCCCATTTAGCAGGTTTTTCAGATAGTGCTCATCTGAGTCGATCCTTTCGAAGTCTATTTGGTATGTCAATTCGTCAGGCACTAGGGCTTTTCAATAAGAGCTAAATCAGTATGATGATATTGCTTTTGGCTACAATAGTGATGATCGTATATCTGCCAGTCAAGTACTTAAGAATGGGTATGGAGAGTGTAAACAATATACGTAATGCGGATAGTTCTACGAGGGTTTTTGCAGATAGTTCTGCGGCTTCCATGCCGCAGATGTTGTTTCTCGTCATACTACCAGTGGTAACCTCTACTCGTTATCATCCATAAATTCATTTTCTCCTTTAATGATCTTTGGATGACCACAGATGGCGCGGGATGTCGTTAAACCTGCTTGCACAGCGCCTTCAACACAGCCAGCGTTCATTCCATTGGTGATCCAGTCTCCTGTTATATATAGGTTGTTAAAGCCCGTTTCATCCGTTTTAAGCCGGTATTTACTGCTGTTAACCACACTTTGAACATAACGCTCTGATGGGTCAATGTTAGAACGCCAATACTGTGCGTCAAAGCGTGCAACACCTTGTTCATTATTTGGTGCAATAAGCCATTCCCATTTAAATCCGTTGCTATCGCTTTCACTGTTCGGCCAAAGTGAACGGATATGATTATCTAACAAGTTGATAGCATTTTCTTTAACGACGCTTTTACATTTAGCCGGGAAGGAGTGATCGCTAAAGGGTGGAAATTCAGTAATCGGCTGTGCTCCACAAAAGTAGCTGGCATTTTTCGGTTGAACTTCGGTGTCAGGCCAAACTTCACGACACAATAATTGATCCATTGATGCCCAGGTGTCCAAAGGTTCGGTAAAGGAGGTGAGGACGGGTTCTTCTCCAGATTCGGGGATTGGCGTCCAGCCCATTTCTTCTAAGGAAGGTTTTTGCCAAATTTGGAATGCTTGTGTTGCGACAATTTTAACATTATCAACGCAGTCTTGAAGTTTTGGACTGAGCGGTAATAATTTTGGACACACAACGGGAACAGAACCTAAAGATAAGCCGAAAATAATCTTATCAAAATCGACGCCAACTTTTAGCGTGTGTTGTGGTAACGACTTTCCATAAGCATTTTCATAGATCTCAGGCCAGTTGCTCCAGCTGGACTCTAGGTTAACGTTATTTGCTTGAAGTAGGTCAGCTTGTTTTTCTATAATTTGGTCGTACAACGGTTCGCTGGGCCAGCAAGCTAAACCTTTGACGTTCACTAACGGGTGATAGTGATTGGGGCCGCTGTTAAGTTGCACTTGTTCGGTGATTTTTATTTCACTTATTCGCGTAGGATCTGTGGGGTCAGGAATGAGCTCTTCTACTTTATTAAAGTATTTAAACGTGACTCCACGTTCTTTTAGAACCTGATAAATTGGAGTGAAAACGACATCCCCCATACCAGCCTGCATTTTCCACATAATGCCGCCCTCATAGCAGAAGACCATGCGCAAGGCTCCGCGTAAGCATGTTCCGGCTTCGAAGCTGGCATTGTTTATATCACCATCGACGTAGGCAAAAACAAGATCGTAGACGGCACGAACGGGGGCTGATTGAACAGTGAATTCTTCGTTTGCACCGTGTTTGCGTAACCAGTCTCGGAAATCCAAATGATTGATTGAATTAAATCCATGTTCGAAAATATCGTCTTCGTACATACCCTTAAGTGAGGTAAGTGCTAGATCGATAAGGATGTAGAGCCGGCGAATTTCATCATTGTTATCGAGTACGTCCCCAAGAATGTCTTCGATAAGGTCATCAATCCAGTCCTTAATGTGGGCCAAAGATTCTAAAACCATTCCATGATCGGCGCTATCAAATAAGCGACCAGGAATGTCTACCCAGCTAACCAAGGCATGAACGAGTTTTAAACCGTCGTTCATTAAGTTTTCTAGTGGGTTGTCAAACTTATCCAGCACTTTTTGTAAGATTACCCCGAAACCATGGCGGCGAGGTTTTGGATCGTTATTGATGTCAAGGCCGGTGATTTTCTCAATAAAATCTTCTACTGCTTGTTTAAGCCACGCATACAGTGTTTGTGCTATTTGCCCAATGCTTAGCATTTCTCGGCCATCACCCGGCAAGCCTGCTTTCATTGGGAATTCTATGGGCCAGGTTTTCCATTCGTTTTTAATGTGCTCTTCAACAACCACAAAACTGTGAGGTTTGAACGCGTCTAACCAGGTGGCAAGAGGTGCGTCTTTGGGGCGATCCAGTTCGCCATAGGCATCCCGCATGACTTTAAAGGCATTCTCGTAAAAACCAAACCAAATGTGAAGTCCATGTTCTTCAATTCGTTCATGATCTTTGGCATTCCTTCCGCTGGCGCCTTTTCCCCCTAGACGCCAACCCATTTGATAAACGGTAAGTTCATAACGGCTTTGCCAATCCGGTTGTGAAGTGATAGCAAAGGCCGCTGTCATTGCACTTACACCACCGCCTAGCACTGCAATTTTCTCTTTTTTCGCGACGGAATTATTAACGAGTTCTTCAGGTGGCTCGATGGAAAAATCAAAATTGATCCAAAATGCAAGCGGAGCAGATTGTGTGCCGATTTCCAGTCCTAAGTCTTCGGCAATAGGTTCACTGGCATATTCTTGCAGGGTCAATTCATAATCGCCGGGTAATATCCCTGCTCCATGAAAGCCGTTGATGATGGCGGGCGAGGTCGTTAATGCTTGATAAACAGCATCTTTGCCTTCACCATCAGGAAATTGCTTGAGGAATAGTTGCGGTAGGCGAGGGGAGATTAGCCCTCCCAATATTTGTTCAATAAGGTTGGAGTCAGGGTGAATAACATCGTCTAATTCTCGAACTCCTTTAAAAATACCTTTCGCGAAATCAATGAAATCTCCAAAATCGTCTTCCAGTTCTTCTAAAAGATTTTCTGCAGGAGGTTCGCGTTTGATATCAAATAGACGGTGTAGCGCTGCTTCTTCGTCTTCTGAGTAGGTTTGAAAGGCATTGACATCAATTGAGAAAAAGTCCGCTTCTTTAGGACTTTTGGGCATCTTGAAATCAGCCATATATTTCGGGTAACCAAAGATTTCTCGACCGTTTAATACAGTCATTGGTTGATCTACCCAGATGTAAGGTGTGATCCAATGAATACGATCAAGGACTTCTTCGCCATTTTTTTCGATGTATTGCCCTACGGGCACCCAGATAGATGTATCAATCTCAGAGCCCCACCCTTTTTCGATATCTTCTGGCGCAGTGGAATAGTCTTTACCTATATGGGTAAAGGTCACCATGACATAGTTTGTTAGGGGTTTGAAACGGTATTTTCCTTGTGCCACAGCATTTAGTTGTTGATCACACATCGCTTGTAATTTATCGATATCCCCTTTTACGAAAAAACCATACATCATCGAATCTTGTTGCTGAAAAGGAGGGTGCATCATCATGCCACCACCGCGGTATATAAAAGGAGGGCGGTTGTTTATTGCCATTGGTTAACATCCTGTTTTGAAATTGTAAGTTGTAAAAATTAACTATAGATGGAAATTTTAGAAAACTAGTAATGTTAGGGTTTAATTAATACCAAAGATAATTTCCTGATCTAGTATTAAAAGTGGGGCGGATTTTTGAAGTAATGGACACTAAAGTTATGGAATGTTGGTTTCTTATAACTTTAGCTCGGCATGACTTTGTATGTTTTATGATTTTGAATACAGTTAGACAGGTTTGAACGAATGCTGGAAAGGAACTATCCAGGAGCAAATTACCTGGGCCAAAAAGTACAGTTAAATATCCGACAGGAAAGCGATATTAATACCGCTTCGGAGTGTGTTGCCAGGCATTTGACTGTTATGCGGTTAATATGTTTATTGGGTTTGTTGTTGGTGTCTCCTGCTCAGGCGCTTATAGGGGGCTTAATAGAGCCTAACGCGATAGAATCAGGGCAGTTATATCAAGGATTTTCGAGTTCAAGACTTGATGGAGGTGTAACGAATCGCGCCTCTTTAGAGGCGTTAGAAAGTGCACTAACACCAATAGATAAAATATCACTTACCGGTGGGTCTTATTGGTTAAAAGTACCTTTGAGAAGTGACCTTGGTGATAGTGAGTGGGTCGTTTATGTATATGGTTCTTATATTGAAAATATTCAGGCTTATTTGTTAACACAAGACCCAACGAAATCTGTACCTTTTCAAACCCATCGAAGTGGTCATCAGGAATCTGGCGAACACCCTTTACATTACGGCATGACGTTTTCAGTGGAAGAGCGTTTAGGTTATGTTTTGTGGGTGAATATCGATAGTCGTTATTTTTCTGGGGCACCCCGCATTGAAATAAAATCCAAATCAGAATTTGCTCAGAAAGCCTTTAAAGATGATTTGTTGGTGATTGGTTGCCTGGGGGCAATTATTGTATTGGCAACCTATAACTTTATGCTGTTTCTTTGGGTTAGGTCGAAGGAATATTTGTACTACGCAATTTATCTAGTATCTACGTTTACCGGTTGGGCCGCTGTATTTGCAGTGTATGCTCGGTTATTTGATAATTTTGATGTGCTTTGGATCATGCTTCCGTTTTATGTCAATGTCATCGCGAATACGTTTTTCTATCAAAAGTTTCTGGATTTATCTGAACATAATAGAACACTATCAAATGTAGGTTATGGTATAGCAGTTTTGGCATTGTTAATGGTAGTGTCGTTTTTCTTTGTCCCCTATTGGGTGAGCTATTTGTTTGTGGTGATTATTAATACCTTGTGGCTAAGTGTGGGTTTTGTTGCGGGGATTGTTCGTTGGCGAGAAGGTTATAAACCCTCACGTTTTTTTGTGTTAGGTTTTTCTGTTGTGCTGATTAGTGGCGGTCTGGTGATATTTCCATATTTTGGTTTTCCGAGGCTTATTTATAATGAGTTTTTGTGGGCGCTTGTGGCGCAAACATTAGATGTTATTTTTCTTGCTTGGGCGTTGGCCAATCGAATTAATTTGTTAAAAGAAGAGAAGCAATTAGCATTAAAAACAGCCCATGATAGTGAGCAATATGCAAATACAATTCTTACTCAAGCAAACGAAACGTTATTAACGTCGTTGCAGCAATCCGAGAAAAATCAAGAACGTAAAGATGAATTTATTATGGCAGTAAGCCATGAGTTAAGAACGCCTTTAAATGTTATTAGTGGTTCGTTAGAGCAAATGAAATATACAGAAGACCCAAAGTTGTTAGCTGAACTTCGACAATACATTCAGTTTGGGTCTGATCGATTATCTACTCAGGTCGAAAATATTGTAACAATGGCAGAGACGGACCATTACGAAGTTGAACCTCATAAAAGCGATGTTCGCATAAAAACTATGGTGAGTCAGTTACAAGAAGAAAGCGCGAGTTATTTGTATCAAAAGCCAGTTGTTTTTGAAGTGCGGTTTGCCGATGGTTTAAACGACTACTATATGTGTGATGAACATTTGGTTCATCGTGTATTGGCACCCGTTGTAGATAATGCTTGTAAATATACAGAGGAAGGCAAGGTTCTTGTTGAAGTTGGGCCTTATGATGACGGGGTTAAATTTGTTATTAGCGACACTGGGCCAGGAGTAAGTGAGGACATTAGGCAGACCATTTTTGATAGTTTCGTTCAGGCGAGTCAGGGTTATCAGCGTACCCATGAAGGTTTAGGGTTGGGGTTGTCTATCAGTCAGCGGTTGGTGCATCTGTTAGGTGGGGATATCGAGATTACGAGTCCAGTAAATGGAGGTTCGTGTTTTACGGTTAGAGTCCCAATGGATGCATCCAGTATCGTTGTTGTTGCCGATAAAGGTAAAGGGGTTACAGGTCATGCGTTGATTGTTGAGGATAATCAAGTGAATGCAAAGGTATTGACTGCATTGGTTAAACGCATTGGGTTATCATCTGATTTGGCTGAAAATGGTGAGGTTGCTGTACAGGCAGTGAAGGATAAGGCGTATGATGTTATTTTTATGGATTTACAAATGCCAGTGATGGATGGGTTTGCTGCCACGGTGAGAATTAGAAAAAATGGCAATCGTTGCCCCATTATTGCAGTTACTGCCAATTCCGATTATCAGGCTCGCATTAAATGTTGGGACGTTGGAATGAATGACTTCGTTTCAAAACCGGTGAAAAAAGCGATTATTCTGGACGCTGTTAATAAGTGGATGTGTGTTTAATTGAACCGATTGGAGCCTTTAATAAGTGGCAGTGGGCCTGCATTTACTTCAATTAATTAACAGAGCACGGGCAGCAAGTCTTGCGCGGTGTAATCGGCTTTTTACCGCAACCAGGCTCATACTGAGTTCACTGGAAATTTCCTTGTTAGTTAACTGGTAAAAGTCTTTCATTAAAATGACTTCTCTATAATCTTTGGGCAGCTTATCAATGGCATTTAACAATTCATTTAAAAGTTCACCTTCAGGTTTGTCTTGGATCCATTCCTCTAGTGTTGCTTCATCAAATGGATCATAGCGTAGTGTCACCCGACCTAAGCGTCGACATTCACGCTGTACGGTTTTAAAAATCCAGCTAGAGAACGCGGCTAGTATATTTAATGTCTCTAAACGGCGAGCAATCGCCAGCAATACTTCTTGTACTGCGTCATCGATATCGCTTATTTTACAGTGCAGCATGGCATAACGTCTTACATCTGGCTGACTCACTGCAAGCAAGCGTTCCATCGCATCACGATCTCCTTTACGAGCAGCTTCAATTATTGTTACATCCAAATTTTTTAAAGACATTCTGTTTTTCCCTGCAGTATCACTTCGACTGGGTATGTTCTCATATCAAGTAAAACCCTGCTAGGTAATCACGATATTTACAACAAACAGAAGAATATGAAATTATATTTTCTTCCCGTCGAATCCTTTTTGCTTTTTTATGCCTCTTATCAGAGAACACTAATAGCGTGAAATATTTTGACGCGATCAAGAGTTATTAATTAAATGAGGTGCTTTTACTGTGCAAATTATAAAAACAATAATTACCGTGATGCTTGTCACATTTCTATGGGGTTGTAACGCGAGTGTACTTGAAGAAATTGGTCCGAGAGATACCCACTACCAGTCAATACCCTCTACCAATACTATCGTATTCATTCATGGTATGTATCTAACCCCATTAACGTGGAGTGAGTGGGAAGCACATTATCAGTTATTAGGGTACACAACTTTCAGCCCCGCTTGGCCTTTGCATGACGCATCCGTCGCCGAGCAGAATAACAAACACCCTAATAGTGAGCTGGCAGAACTTACGCTCTCTGAAATATTGCAATACTATCGTGATTTTATTGCTGCATTGGATGAAAAGCCTATTCTTATTGGGCACTCTATGGGTGGGCTGATTGCACAGATATTATTATCGGAAGGTATTGTCGCAGGGGGGGTAGCGATAAACTCTGCGCCGCCTCAAGGCGTCATTTCGGTTGACCCAGACTTTTTAAGGGCCAATCAGCCACATATAGATCCCTTTCTATCGGTGTCAAAACCAACTCAATTAACCTTCGAGCAATTCCAATTTGGTTTTGTGAACAACATGTTGCTGGAAGATCAACGGAGGGCTTATGCCAGCTACGCTGTCCCTGAGTCTCGACGTGTCGGACGGGCGACATTAACCTCAGCAGCTAAGGTGGAGGCGGCGGTTGTTAGGCCTCCGTTGTTGTTGGTATCCGGCGGGGGTGATCATACCATTCCGGCGAGTTTAAGTTATTCGAATTTCCTAAAATATAGAAATAGTCAGTCTGTGACAGATTACAGGCAATTTCCAGAAAGAAATCACTGGACGCTTTTGCAAGAAGATTGGGAGACAGTTGCGAGTTATATCGATGAATGGGTTGAAGTGAATAAATTACCAATGATATTGGCAGAGGGTGAGCAGCAGTTAATGGAGGAGTGATTAGGTACAATCTGATAATATTTCTATGTAGCTAAAGCTCATAATGATAACGCATCTCAGACACCACCACTGCTATTTCGATACGTATATTTAAGCTCGCACAGGGGTTATAGATGTGATCTTGTATGGGTTCAGAAATGGCAGTGATGGATGGGTTTATAAACGACCCTCGCGCTTAATCTCCATATACCGGTTTACTAATGCGACAGGTAACATGTTTGGTAAACTGTTTACTGTAATCACCCCTTGTTGATTGAGCGAGCGTTCGATGACTTTTCGTTGGTCAAGGTAGTCAATTGTTCCTGCATAGGTTAATGCTTGTTTGAAGGTGTCCACTGGCTGATGGGTAATGCCGTGTAGCACGGGCTCCTCTAAATTGGCAACCATCACAAGGTGTTTCTTTTGCAGAATACGAATAGCGGGCTCTAAATCATCGGTGTTTTCGTCGCGAATGTTTGAAACAAAAATGATCAGTGAGCGTTTGTTGTGTCGCGTTAACAAGGCTTTCGCAACGGATGAGTAGTCGCTAGCAGAAGGTGTCGCATGCAAGTCATAGACATGATTAAGTAATTTGGGCATGTTGGCAACACCCTTGAGGGGTTTTAACCAACGTGATCGGCCAGCAAAACTCATTAACCCGACAGAGTCCCCTTGTTTTAGGGCAACATAAGACATTAACAAAATCGCGTTGAGAGCGTGATCAAAATGGCTCAAGTCACCATCTTTGTTTCGCATTTTACGACCACAATCCAAAAGGAAAATAATCTGTTGATCTTTTTCTTCTTGATACTCTTTGGAAATGACTTTACGTTTTCTTGCGCTGGCGTTCCAATCAATTTGTCGTAGGCTGTCGCCTTGGCGAAAATCGCGTAATTGATGAAACTCCATACCTTCCCCTCGTCGCTGCTGTAATCGAACACCCATTTGTGAAGTTTGCTGTTCCATCGCAAGCATGGCAAATTGTGATACTGCCGCAAAATTAGGGAATACTTTGATGATCGATGAGCATTGTTGCCAATGATGAAGCTGCCATAGGCTGAGTGTGGAGGGGGATAATACTTCTATGTTGCCAAATTGAAGATCACCGCGTTTTTTTGGTCTTATGCGATACGTTACAATTAAGGTTTGCTTTGGCACTAGTACCACTGTTTGTTGTGGGAAATCTACTTCTACCTCAGAAGGGTGATGGTCAAATAGGGTTATTTTTGTTGGTTGATGAAAACCATGTTGAATTGTGATGGTAACGGGTGTCCATACGCCAAGAGCGATAGTGTCACCTAATTTTCTTTCAATAGTTAGAGGGCTTGTTTTTAGTTGGCTAAACCCATCAAGCAATGCAGTTAATAACAAGACAACGCCACTGACTTGCCATATTGTTGTTAGCGTTGGCGCTAAATCTGGGTTGGTAATGGCATTCGGTAGCCAGTAATTCAACGCTGAACACAGCCCTGTAACGCTCCAGAGTAGAGTGCATAGTAGTAGTCTATTGGATGGTTTCATTGGTACGCAGTCATAGCTGTTATTCTTTTAATGTCGGGATAGATGGTTAACGTCGCCAGTTTTAAGCTGTTGCTTAAAGCCTTGGCGCTTCAACTTCGTCAAGCAATTGTAATAACGCTTGGTCAATCTGCATGCCTTCAATTTCCATTTCTGCTGTTAACGATACTCGATGACGTAGAACGGGAATTGCCATACTTTTAACATCATCCGGTGTTACAAAGTGGTTACCTTTTAGTAGAGCGTGTGCTCGGGCTGCTCGTATTAATGCGATGCTGGCACGTGGCCCTGCACCAAACGAAAATGTTCGCCATTCTCGCGTTGCTCTCGCGATATTAACGGCGTATTCAAAAACACTGTCATCTACATCTAGAGCTGCTGTTAGCGCTTGTAATTCCACGACTTGGTGAGCTTTTATGACAGGGTCTATTGCTTCAACGTTTAAGTTATCTTGTACCTGCCCTGTGGTAACTTGTTTGACCAATAAAATCTCTTCATCCGCTTGTGGGTAGTCAATTAGTACCTTAAGCATAAAACGATCAAGCTCGGCTTCTGGGAGAGGGTAGGTACCTTCCTGCTCAATTGGGTTTTGTGTGGCCAATACCATGAACGGTGCGTGAGCGATAAAAGCTTTTCCTTCGATAGTGATTTGTTTTTCTTGCATTACTTCCAGTAAAGCGGCTTGTGTTTTAGCGGGGGCACGGTTGATCTCATCGGCAAGCAGTAAATTGGTGAACGCAGGGCCTTTGCGGATTTTAAATTGTTCGGTTTTCATGTCATACATTGCATGCCCAGTAACATCGCTAGGCATTAAATCGGGTGTGAATTGGATGCGAGAAAACTCACCAGAAAAACATTTAGCAAGTGCTTTAACAAGCAGCGTTTTGCCTAATCCAGGTACGCCCTCAATTAATACGTGCCCGGATGCGAACAACGCAACAAGAACTTGATCAATAATGCCAGCTTGGCCGACGAGTACTTGATTTATCTGTTCTCTAATCGTTGAAACCAGCATATTGGCTTTATCAAATTGTTCGTCGCTGATGTGTGGGCTTTCTGTGCTCTCATAGGTGTTCATAGTCTATTCCTTAGTTGTTGCAGCAGCTGAATTCGCTGAACAAATGCATTTTCTTTGTACTCAAAAGATGGAACAAAGGCTGATTGCACAGACTTTTCGTCCATTTGTGTTATTTGGGCGATCTTCTTTACAAGTTCAGGTGTATTGTGAACATCGCTTAATTCATCGAAAATTATATTGTGAGTGATGCGTAATTGTTGGCGAATATCTTGCAATAACACCGCCATATTGTTTTCAAACTGCTTGTGATTCCAGGAGAAACGCGAGCTAGCTTCAATATGTTCCACTAGCTGCCTGCGATTAAATGAAGTATCAGGTATGGTTGGACCAAAACGTTTTCCTTGTTGCCATAGTACCAATGCCAATCCAAATCCAAGGCAAATAATGAGGTATTTGGCGGTGGACCACAGTAACTCTATTACATTGGGGGAATCTGTATCAAATACAAACCATGCGGTTTCACTGTCACTTGTTAACATCCATAATAAATAACTGTGATCATACCAACTGATTTGTTGGTTTTTCCAAAAGCGTTGGTCTGATAATACGGTGAGCATACCTTCGCCAACGGGGTATTGTAGAATGTGGTTTGCATGCTCATTATCTTCTAGCTCTTCTGCGTACAGCGCATTTCCTGAGCTATCGGTTAGATGATAGCGGCTACGGAAGTTGATGCTGATTGTGTTGCCATCATTATCATAAGCGATATAAGAAGGTGTTTCTTGATCGTAAGGAGTACAGGCGGATGTTTGTTGAGATGGCTCTTCTGAGCCTTTTTCGGGAATGTCTTCATATACATCTTCGTGGTTTGCATTACTTTTTTGCTCAGAATCACTCTCTGTGTTGTTTCCCTCTATATCCTCTGTACTTTCAGAAATGATTTGATCGGTATAGTTTTCAATAATGTCAGAGACTTCACCTTCCCATTCCTCCACATCAGTTACCTGTTCATGGAATTGAACACCGAATAGATTAAGGAAATCGTCGTTGCTTGTTTCTGCTTCCGTATCCCAGAGTGAGGACGGGGTCATGACTAGATGCCCGCCGCTGGATAACCACTCCATGATTTTCTCAATTTGTACTGGATGGAATTGACGTTTGTTTAGCAGAATGACGGTGTCGTCATTGGAAATTGAATCTAAAATTATTTCGATATCGACTGTTGTGTCTGTTTTGATACCTGTTTCTTCGAGGAAAGTTTTCCCTGCCAGATAAGGGTTAAGAAATGCTTCTTTTTTGTAGCCTAAATTAGTAACAGTTTGGGTTTTTTCAAATTTGGATAAAAGCCAAAAATAACTGGAACCTACAAGCAACAGAACGAGCCCGAGTATTGCAAAATGCATAAGCTGTTGCTTGGATATGTTTCTGATAGATTGGTTGATGTTATGCAATAGTTTCATGAAGATGCACCTGAGCCTTTCTCTGGTGTATCTTCTTCTGATGTGTCGTTGTTTGAGCCAAATGGAAAGTGTTTTGGCCATTCATCACATAGGGCGTCAAATTGTTTGTGGGTGACACGTTGATGGCCGTAAGCCAACATTACCCATTGTTCTGTAATGGTCTGAAAGAATAGGCTCTTGGGGTTGCTGTGTGTTTTTTTGTCAAATAATCGTACACATTCGCCCTCTGTATGACTGCTGTGTAGGGGTAATGTTTCTGCATGAACAAGGTCTGATAATGCGGCTCGATATAATAAACTAAGTGCCTGTCTTGGGCTTCTTCGCCAGAAATCTTTTGCAGCAGAAATGATATCCTCAGGTAATGTATTTTGATTAAGCTCTAGTCCGAACAGTGATGTTGGGGGAGGCGGCTTCGCATATTTTTTTGCTTCTAAAAATGGCACTTCAAACCCTTTTAATCGCAAAATAATAAATAGTACACAAAGTATTGCGATACCCCATAAAACCACTTCGGTGCCCTGTGCAAGAATAGAAAAAACATCAGCTAACCATGGTGACAGCTCATCTCTATCTTCGATTTCTTCAACAGGGTTTATGAGTTTCCACTCTTCTTTGTTGCGAATATCATTAAACGTATCGGATTCCATGATAATAATCATGCGTTGTTGGGCATCATGGGGTAGAAGATCGGAAATTAGTTCACCTAACGGCGTTGAGTTGGTGTTTTTAACGTTTTGTGCTTTAGATTGGGTTGCGTAGGATGTTGAAGGAAGACAGGTTGCAAATATTAAAAGAATAGTAAAACACAGGCTTAATGGAGACAGTTGAAGTGTCTTCGTGCGAGTGGCCATATCCTTAAATGATAATTCAATATCCCATCCTTCCAATACCGTGCGGCGATTAATATACAAAGAGAATCCGGCGGTTACATAAAATGGCGCAATCAACCCCATTGCAAGGTACCAGCACCATGACAATATGCGGTGGACTTCTGGGTGGCCGATGAGTTCCCAAAACTCAATGTAGATGTCCAGTTGTGGTGGAGTGAACATCCAGGCTAGTCCACAAAAGGCAAATACGATGATGCTTTCTATGGTGATACCAACAAAGGTAAGCCATATTGCGGAAGAACTGGCCGATCGCTGTAATACGCTTAAGCGCTTGCTACGCTGCGCGCCTTTTAGATTTTCCAAATCATCGACTGGCATATCAAACGATCTGCTAAGACTTGGGCGGCGTATGGTTAGCTTTATAAGGGCACTTTTCCAGAGGCGGTGAGGGGCTTTTTTTAGGGTTTGTTTAAAGGTTACGTTATTCGAAAATAATTTCTCGGATACATAATGAAGTTGTATTGAATCCAGCAGAGGTTTTAGCCACCAAATAATTACTGCAGATATAAAGGGAGCGTCTGAGAAAATAATTTGTAAGATAATAAATAATGGGAATGAAACGCAAAACCATAAGCTATACAGTGTCGGTATCCAATGTCGTGCCATTACAAAACCTAGATCGATAGCTTCGTAATGATTGCGAGGGCGGATTTTTGCGTTGACTTGAGCTAAATCCATTTAGCGCTTCTCCTTATGGGAATCTTTTTTTTGTGCGCCTTGTGTTATGCCGCGGCCACCCAAATAAAAGTAGGCGAATACAAGCACCCAAAGGGAGCCGCCTACTGCAAACTTGATAGTTGGTGTGACGGCGCTGCTGGAAGACCAAAATGCCTCGATGAATGCGGCGATAAGAAGAAAGAAAATAACACCGTACACTAACTGAATACTTTCTTTACCGGCATCCAAAAGGGCTTGTTTTCTTGAGTTTTGTCCTGGGGACAATAAGGAGAATCCAAGTCTCATACCAGCGGCGCCAGCAATCGTGATTGCGGTTAGCTCGAATGCACCATGAGTGATAACAAAAGAATAAAAAGGTACATTATATTCCAGTGAACTTAAAAAACCGGATGCGCCACCTAAAGCAAGGCCGTTAAATATTAAGAAAAAGATACTACCCAACCCAAATAAGATGCCGCTCGCAAATGTTTGGAAACCAATGCCTATATTATTTCGAATATAAAACCCAAACATGACAAGGTCTTGCTCTGAACCTCGGGCCTCTGCGGACTCAGCATTATTAGCTGGGTTGTACATGGCGACAAGGTCGGCTACTTGGTCGGGGGATTGAAAGCTAAACATTAATGAGGGGTTAAAGTACACCAGCAAGCCAAAAATTAGCGCTGGGCCATAAAACAACGCTGAGGCGAAACCGATCAATTTTGCGTGTTGGCGAATTTGTTGGGGAAATCCGGAAATAATAAACGTTAACATGTTGTGCAGCACATTGGATTTGTGCTGATAGAGTTGTTGATGCCCGCGCAACGCAATGCCATTTAGCCGGTTAATAATGTCAGGGCTGTATCGACGCTCTTGAGCCAGTGCGAGGTAATAACATACTTTTCGATAGTTTTTTGCAAAAAGAGTGAGATTAGTATCGGATGTTTTCTTGGATTCTAAGAGTTCCAGTTGAGACTCGAATTCTTGCCATTCATACCGGTATTTTGCTTCAAACTGCTGCTGTTTCATTGGTTGCCTCGCAATCCATTCGCGACTCTCACAACCCACACGACATTGTCATTGTCTTTGCGCTGAGTAATTGGTGATAAGTGATTGGCAAGTTCTCGTTGTCGCTCCGGTGAAAGGCTATGTAGACGTTCAGCATAATTTAAAATAGCACGTTGATCATCAACCGTAAGCTGTACGGGAGGGTGTAATGGTTGATCTTTAGGGATCGGGTGAGTGACCTGTTTGGGTGTTACATAAACAACGAGTGTACCTGCTGTGAAGTCTCCTAAGCGTTTAAAGTGGTCATTACTACACATTGAAATCAGACCGAAAATATAGCCCACGGGCAAGAAGTCTACAAAGCGCAATAAATTACGAATGATTGAGCTAGACCAGCCAATAGGAGTTCCGTCATCGTGAATAACGGTTAGCCCCATGGTTTTTTTACCGGGGGTCTGGCCTTGGTAAAACACTTCAAAAAATACTGGGTAAAACCATTCGATTGAAAAGGCCAGAATCATCATGATTGCGAGACCAATTTGATCGAATACAGAGAGAATTATACCGGCGATAATTTGTATGACCATGCGAATGCCAAAATCCAAACCAAACGCCAGAATACGGACGACAGGGCCGGCTAAGTGTAGTTCAAGGTCGATACTCTCAGGTGTTTCTAACGTTTGATGCGTGTCTAACATACAAGTTTAATTTGGTTATTATTGTTGGCCTAGGCGTTAAGTTTAGCGTGTAAATTTAATTTAACGACTTGTTTTAACTGCATCTTTAACTACGCTTTTTAACTACGTCGTTGGTTTTTTTTGCCCAGTTATTCTGCAGTTGGGTCTTTTGTGTCTTGATCGTTGCTTTTCTTCTTGCGATTCGATATTCCATTATTGGCAATAAGTCCGTACCATTTTGCCGCGTACATTGCCGCGCAAAATAACACTACAACGGTTAATGACTCGGCAATTCCAAGGTACCCAAGGGCGTGAGGAACGGCAAATGCGGTAATGACTGTGTCGCAAAAATAAAGCATCAAGATAAAGCAAAACCACGCGTAAGTCCTTGCTTGCCCTGTAAAAATACCGGGAGCGAATAACAGGAGAGGTACGACATAGATTGCCAACATAAACCATTGTGGACTGTTATTAGTGAGGTGGGCATTGGGTGCAATCCATATAAATTGTGCCGCATACAATGCAATTAATACGATGAGGCTGGCTACAGAGGTATGTTTGCAGCGCGTTGCTTTCCGTCGAAGATGATCAAGTGTATTTTCAAGCGTGTCATTCATAATAGGGTCACTAATATTGGATCATTGGCAATGAAGTTTAAGGGCTATTTGGGCGACTCGTTTGCCCAAGACTTTGCATAGCTGTGTTTCTTCTGGTGATATGGCCCGCTGATTACCTGTACCAGACCAGTGGCTGGCGCCGTATGGCGTGCCCCCGCTGCTCGTCTCCATTAATTCCTTATTATTGTACGGTAATCCTACCCATATCATGCCGTGGTGTAACAGCGGTAGCATGGATGATAGAAGTGTTGACTCTTGTCCACCGTGAAGGCTTCCTGTTGCTGTAAATGCTGCTGCGGGCTTATCAATCAATGCACCTTCCATCCAGATGCTGCTGGTTTGATCGATAAAGTATTTTAATGGTGCAGCCATATTGCCAAAACGGGTAGGGGTACCGAGAATAAGGCCACTACAGTTTCTAAGGTCATCTATAGTGGCATAGGGAGCCCCGGCCTCAGGCATTGACGGTGCAGATTGTTCTGATACGGGTGAAACTTCTGGTACCGTACGAACCTTTGCTTCAATGTTTGTTGTCTCTTCTATACCTCGAGCGACGAGGTTTGCCATCTCAAGGGTTTTTCCATGGCGGCTATAGAAAAGTACGAGTATGTAGGGTGTAGTGGCGCTGGTTGATTGATGCATATTAAGGGTTATAAGATATCCAGTACATTTTCAGGAGGGCGACCAATGGCAGCTTTTTTCCCCTTTACAACAATAGGGCGCTCGATCAGCTTAGGTGTTTTGACCATAGCATCCAATAAATCACTGTCGGATAATGTGTTGTTGGCTAAATTTTGTTCTTTGTACTCGGCCTCCTTGGTGCGCATCATGTCTCGAGCATCTACCCCTAGACTTTTTTGAATGGCTGCTAAGGTTGCTTTGTTAGGAGTATTTTCAAGGTAAAGCACCACTTCAGGGGTTACGCCGTTATCTTCCAAAAGTTGTAACGTTTGCCGGGACTTAGAGCAGCGTGGGTTGTGATAAATAGTAACCATTGTTTTCCCCTTTCGTATAATAAATTAAGCCGCTATTTTATAGACATTTGTCATCATGCACGAGAGCTATTGTGGAAATTAGCGTATGCTGGATGAATTTTAAGAATAGCTCGAAAATTCGCATCAAAACACGTTTGATCGAGTTCATTGCAGCGTACTTCATCTGGTTTATTAGGAATGGTTATGCCGGAAAAGTTTTTAACATCGTTGAAAGAAAAAATACTCTATATTGGGCAATTTATTCTGTATTTGATACGTAGCTATATTACCCACGATGGTCCTAAAACCGCAGCTTACCTTACATTTACGGCATTGTTTGCTGTGGTTCCCGTTATGACGGTTACATTTTCTATTCTGGCGTTGATTCCGGATTTAAAAGGAGCAGAGGGTCAGCTCGAAAGCTATTTGTTTGAGCATTTTATGCCTGCAACAGGGGAGCACCTGCAAAATTACTTAGTAGCATTTTCAAAGCAAGCATCAAATTTGACCAGTATTGGAGTGGTAATGTTGTTTGTGACTTCTATTACTATGTTGCGTAAAATAGAGGGTTCATTTAATGAGATTTGGCATGTTAAAGAGTCACGAAAGGGCGTAAGTGGTTTTTTGCTATATTGGGCTTTGCTCAGCATTGGTCCAGTATTGATGGGGGCGGCTATTGCGATGTCTTCCTATTTGTCTTCGTTACGTATTTTTGAGCATTACGAGTCAGTGCAGGTTACGCAGAAGTTTTTGCTGGGTTTTGTTCCTATTTTGCTAAGTACGTTGGCTTTTTCGCTCGCTTATATTGCTGTCCCTAATACCAAAGTGCCACTAAAGCATGGTATCGCGGGAGGCTTGGTTGCGGCGATATTGTTTGATGTGGCTCGGAGTTTAATGACGTTGCTGGTGACTTTTTTTCCGACCTATCAGTTGGTTTATGGAGCATTTGCCGCGGTACCCATTTTTTTGATATGGATTTTTGTGTCTTGGTCGATTTTGTTGGTGGGGGCTGAATTAGTGCAAGCGCTAACAAGTTATAAAGTCTCAAAATATAAAACCACATCCTCTTTAGGGGATGTTTTGCTGATTTTGAAATTACTCTATGAAAACCAGCAAAAAGGGGAGAGTGTGTCAGAAGATTTGCTAAGTAAGAATATGCCTTGGTTAACGCCGCTGGATTGGGAATTTCATTATAAAGTACTGCAAGAAGCGAAGTTGGTTACCTTGCAAAGTGAGGGTGATGTGTTGTTATCTCGTGATCTTCACCATTATACTTTTGCGCAGCTATATCAAGCGTGTTTTCCGCAAGCGTTAATGTTAAATCTTAAAGGCGAAGATGCATGGAAGTTGCACGTAAATGAAGTGTTTCAGGAAGGAGTAGGAACAATGCAAGCGGCATGGGATGTACCGCTATCAAAGGTGTTCTCTGTTTAACCATACCGAATAGTATCGATTGCAACGTAGGGCTTATACAGCGTCTTGCAATTCAAAAAGGTCAATACAGTCAGTTTGATTAACTGGACTGGTAGATTTAGTTGCTTGCCACTTTTTAGTTTCAACAGCATTTACTAAAATTGATTTTCCGGATTGTAAAAAACCAGAGGTGGTTAGGATTAATGCATTTTGCTCACCAAATTTACCTCTGTAACGAAATAGTAATGCAGGGCGAGAATTCTCGGGGGCATCTTGTTCTGCAACCAGGGCTGCTTGAGGCGGCGTTAGTAGTTTCTTGATACCGCAGGTAAGTTGTTGTGAACCTCGTTTGGCTGACCATTGAACAATACCTAACATGAGCTGTTTTTGGTTGTTGATCTTTCTAATCAGCCCGACAACCTGCCCGTTGCGAGGCGCTTCATGGGTAGGTGTTTTTAATGTAATGCAGATCCCATCGGAGCTTTCATTTTGAGATAACCCCATCGATCGGTGTTGGACTTCGACAGGGCGTTGCATCATTGTGGCGCGATGTCGCTCTTCAGGGCCTAATATTTTATGAATGTCATTAACACCCCAAATAAACCCGACAGATTCTTTTGTTGATTCACGTTTTTTATTTCGTAGTGGTTTCTCTGCCCATTGATGATGTAATAATTGCAAGAAACGAGTTTGTTCTTCTCGGTTTGCAGTACCAGATAACCCTGGTATTTTCTGGTGTTGCCCCGAGTTCAACATATGTAATTGGTTAGTGATGACTGTAGCTGCGCCCTGCGGGAGCAATATCCGCAGGCTGTTATGTAGTTGTTTGGGTAGAGTCTTCACTGCAATTGGGGGTTTACTTGTATCTAAGCGAATGGCAAAACCATATTGAAATGCAGGTAATACATCTGCTGTTTGGATTTCTGCATGGTGAGCAATTTTTCCTGCATAATCGAATATTGCCCAATGCCAACCATGGGCTAATTTGTATGGGTCAGCTAATGCGGTAAGCAATAGTTGTTTGTACAGAGCGTCAATACTTGCGGGGCGAGGTTGGGGGGCTCCACTGGGAATGTCTTGCCCTAGAAATCCTTTTTCCTCAGCGCAGGCGTATAAAAAATGTATTTCTTGCCAGAGCCTTGGGTTTTGCCATTGATTCTGTTCATAGGATTGCAACATCGTCTGCCCAATATAGAACATGGAATTATAGAGACTACAGGCTATGTCTTTTGGTTTTTTGTTTGTATTGAGAAATCCCAAAAAAATGTGTTTATAACTGTAAGCCATTTCCTGAGTAAATAGCGCCATCTCACGTAAATCTTCGTCAGTTGGAGGACGGTTGTAGCGAGATAAAGAATGAAAAGAGCGAAAGTGATCAACAAACTTCTGAAAGGCATAGTGGAAAGGGGTGCTGACTCCTTCGCGTTTTGCCGAAGGTAAAGCGAATCGATTGAGTAATTTAAGTTTATTCTTCGCTAGGGTGAGCGCACAGTTAATATCTGCATAAGGCAGGTCAACCAGCTCTCGTTCGATGTTTTTTGGGGACGTATCAAAGAGTACGTGCCGAGTGTTCTCAACGCGAGGAACCACCAGCTGCTGGCTGGGGAATTGAGTGACATTGTTTCTAGATACCGCTTCTTGCATTACCTTCTTCCTATCCGGTGCGATTGCGTACTTATTGAATTATAGACAATCTACGCCGCAGTGTCTCGTTACGTGGGGTGGTTTATGTATATCATGAGGTGCTAATTACGTTAGGCTGTGCAGAGGTGATGTGTAATCCTGTGATATAACCAGGTGTTAACTGGAGGAAACAACTAATGCAGTCAAGCCGCTATGACCAGGTGGGTGGGGAAAAACTGACGAGGACAAATACAAAAGGAACCTTTACCGCATACCGGTTTATGAGTCGGTGCGATAATAAGGCAGGAAATGTGCGGTTGACAGCGGATGTTGTTATTTGTCTGCATGGGTTTCCCGATAACATTGAAACATTCCAACATCAAATACCGTTACTTGTTGCTGCTGGGTATCAAGTTGTTGTTCCGGTAATGAGAGGGTATGAACCAGGTAGTGTTCAGTCGGATCATCAGTATTTCTTACATCAAATTGCACAAGATATTATTGATTGGATGGATGAGTTGTCGATCTCGCAAGCTCATATCGTAGGACATGATTGGGGGGCATTAACGGCATGGGTAATGGCTGGTTTAGCGCCCAATCGTATGGTGTCGCTGACAAGTATTGCTATCCCACCGCTTGGGCGGTTTCAACAGGCGTTGTTAAAAGTACCGTTACAGCTGGCTTCCTCATGGTATATAGGTTTCTTTCAGTTGGGTAAAGTGGCGGATTGGGCTGTAACAGCGAATGATTGGCAGTTAATACGTTTTCTTTGGCGGAAATGGTCCCCCGACTGGAGTGTTGAAGGGGAAACAATACAAGGAGTTATTAGTACGCTATCCCAGCCTGGTGTTAAGAGGGCTGCGCTGAGTTATTATCGCTGTTTAATGGCAGTTCGAGACCCGAACTGGAAACAAACACAACAGTTACTGAAACATAAACTTAAAATGCCGGTACAGATAATTCATGGTGTAAATGATGGTTGCATAGATAGCAATATGTTTGATGCGGCGGTAGTGAGGGGTGATTTTGATGAGGGGGTAGAGGTGCATTCGATTGAAGGAGCAGGCCATTTTGTTCAGCTAGAAAAACCTTTAGTGGTAAGTCGGTTATTATTGGAGTTTTTTAGTAAGTAGAAAAACTAGAGCTCTTGGCGAGTTATATTATCTGCCAAGAGCTCTAGTTTTATAAGAATGGGCATATGGTTAATTAATGATTTTTGACGTGATATCAGAATAACTGCTGTAAATGCCCTGAGTATCGATTGATGCTATTGAAAATTCCCACGTTCCAGGTGTTAGTTCAGCGAAGTCCCACTGAGAGATTGTAGGGTCAGTGACCATAACAAAGTACTCGGTGTCACTTGCTGTGTCACGAACAAGAACTTTGTATCTACCTAGTTCGCTGATTGCTAAATAGTCGCCATTTTCACGCCTTACAGGGATGTCCCAAGTTAGCGTTGCTGTGCCGGAAACAGTTGGTTCAGTTGCTCTTCGGTCAGCTCACCAGAGAACATATAAACGGAAGGGCTGTCAGAGCCAACAATAAGCCCACTGTCAACGGTATCAGTAAGAGTGCCACCTCACTGTTATCAACCAGGCGTAATATGGGCTTTAACTTGTAAAAGGTTAGGCCACTTTTTTTATCTTCGAAATCCCCAATAATGGAATGACGAAGGTCAAAATCAACGGTAAAGTTAGCGATACGATCAACAGGTATTGTAAACCCGGTATTCAGTTGTGTAGGTTAACGGATACAGTAGAGTAATTTATTTATAGAATGATTAATCTTAAAGGGTGTAGCATGCATGTTATGGATGAAAGCGAGGGAGGTTGAGGCGTGAGATGTTTCAGTAAATTTTACAATTCATTGAAACGTTCGTGCACGAAAATTGGAGGGTATGTTGTTAGTAGTTTGCAGCAATCAGTCCAGCTCTATCACTGCAATAGATTAAAATGCCGCATTGGGCTGTTGATTGACAAGGTGCTAATGATGTTGGATATAGGCAAATGCTTTCATTTTATGGTATTTTACGTACAAGTGAGGGATGTTAATTGGGTTAGGGTCGACAACTTCAATGGGTTTGTTTTGATTAATAGCAATCTCCAGTGCCATCTGAGTGATGTTTACGTTAAAAGAGGTGCCCATAAAAATGATGCGATCAGCGTCGAGCATTCTTTGTCGAGCTTCTGAAATGCGATAAAGCTCTGTGTAGTATTCATCGAATAACAACACATAAGGTTTGTAAGACTGATAAAGTGTAGGGTTTTGCGTTTCTGGGTCTATATTGAATAGTTGCAATAAAGTGGGAGTGATATTGTTTGCGTCAACGGTGTCCCATGGAGTTGCGATAGGTTGCACCTTAGACTTGCTGTTTGAAATGTTCTCGTGTTTTGGGTCTTGCTCCTGATTATGGTACAGCGTCATTTGATCAAGTCGACCGTGAATAGCAATGTAATTGGTATTATCGGCTTTTCCGTCTAATCCATCAATATTTTGAGTGATTAGGTTTTTATCCGCTAACCAAAAGTGTACATCGTTAGGGCCATGGTTGCGATATGTGGCAAAGCGATGGTAGTACCAAGAGAGAAATTGAGTAGGGTTATTCTCGTACATACGCCGAGTTGCCATTTCCTGCGGTGTGTAATTCTTACTGCCTATTGTCCAGAAACCATCCTTTCCACGAAAGGTGGGGATACCACTTTCCGCACTTACTCCTGCACCGGTAATATAAAGTGTATTCATTGTAACGTAAGCGCCAAATACTCCACGTCATTGATGCTTCATCTTATTTAAGATCTATATTCCAAGGAAGAAGTTTTTCAAAATCCTCAACATTTCCCGCATAAGCCAAGCGCGCAAGCATTACA
>MAAB01029703.1_pt1 | contig 22940 bp, 9 predicted proteins | sample 1115991 | NCBI WGS metagenome assembly MAAB01 (sample SAMN04961124, study PRJNA320927) | seawater metagenome | isolation source: sample BD02T18 sea water enriched with oil for 18 days | place: USA:Gulf of Mexico | collected 2013-07-27
GGATGATATTTATGATGGGGCCAGTACTACAAGCGAGTCAACAGTAACACTAGATACGGAAGGATATGGTAGTGCATTGTTGAGCTCAATGGATAGTTACAACTTTACTAATATTGATTTGATGACATTTACTATTGAGCAGGTATTTGAAGATGATGACTACTTCGATCAGTTATGGATTAATTTTTATGAACATAGTGATGATAGCTTAACGAGTTTTTCAAATGAATATTACTGGGGAGATGAAAGCCTATTTTCAATTGATAGCTTACAAATTACTTTAGATTTATCTGGTTTGGCTGGTTTTCATTTCATAGATTTTGAATATTGGGGAGATAGTTTTTCTTATTTATTAACCAATGTTAGTTTTAACAACAGTAATACACCTGAACCTGACAACAGCACGCCTGTTCCTGAACCATCAACGTTTGCCATATTCCTCATCGCCTTATTTTTATTAAGTCGAAAATCACATACCAAATAATTTAAAAATTGACAGCAGGAAACCCTGTGAGTTTCTTGAAATTTGTTAACAACATCAAAAAAATAATAAGGTGTTATAGTGAAAAAATTTAATCGTTCAATTGCGGCTATTTCAATATTAGCGGCACTTAATACTGTACAAGCAGCAGTACCTAAAAAGTCAGATATCTTACTAAGACAATTTGATACAGGTAACTATAGTGAAGCATCTGTTTCAATCCCCGAATATTTTAATGCCAGTTGGTATAACTGGTTATTCCATCATTGGCGACCAATCACTCAGCAAGATAAAACTGAATTTTATCAAGATATTGCTAAGCAGAGAAGTAACGGTGTAAAAATCCAAGCGCGAGTTGAGTTTGATGCTAACTGGAAAACCGTAGCAGAATATTTTGCTCTGCAAGGCATAGAACATCAAGAACAAGCAGTTCGTACGCTTGAAGGGAGAATACAATTATACCCAGCGCATATGGGCATGCCAGCAGGCAAGAACTGCTCAGGTAAAAACTGTGAAAGTGCTAGGTTTACACCAGAAGAATTAGCGCAAAATGTCTATCAAGGACAAACATGGAATTTTGACTATGCGGGTCAGCAATATGATATCCCACCATATTTTTATTCAACGCATAGCCCTGCCATGGTTGCTTTATTAAAAGAGCAAGTCAATGTGTTAATGGGCGGTAGCCCCGAGCAAACAGTAGGGTTTCAGTTAGGTGGTAATGTAGATGCCATTATGTTTGATTCCCAAACTAGCTCAGCTAAATCACTCTACTGGGGTGGGGATTTTTCAAAGCCAAGTCTGGCAGCTTTTAACCAATACTTACAATCGGTTTACCAAGAACTTGATAAAGAAAAAAATGCTTTACCTGTTGATATTAGTGGATTAAACACTATTGATGCCGGGCATGTCAAAGATAATGAAACGGTTAATGGTAGTAATAATAATGACCTGATTATTATTAAAGGCATGAGTCAAAATGGTGGCAGTATATCGGCTAAAAATGGCGATGACGTTATTTATATTGCCGATTGGGGAAATGCACAAAATCGCTCAATTACTGGCGATAGCGGCTCAAACACCTTATTGCTTAATAAAGCAATTGTTAAAAATGTTACCTCACAAGGTACTGGTGCGGGGAAAGTCACCTTCAAAGCAGGAGGTTCGGCCAATTTCAATAACATTGAACGAGTATTTCAAGTCGACGTGAATGAGGACGGTAGTTTACCGACAGAATTTACAGGAGTTAAACTCTTCAATGAGTTGCTTGCCCGGCATATCGAAAACTTCCAAATAGAAAGTTTCTCTGAGTTTAATTATGCGGAGTTTTTATTGGCGTTAGGTTATAACGATGAACAAGTAACAGATGCTGTTTATTTAAATAAGACCATTGATATTCCGCTATATGATTTCTTCAAGCAATTTCATGTTAAAGCTCATAGTGAACTATTACAAAACTTGAAAGCTCATGCCAACGCATTTAAAGATGCAAATGGTAATAGTGTTCCTGATGTTGATATTAGCTCTAGTGGAAAATTAGTCTATCCAATCTCTGGTCATTCACCAGATGCTGTCGACTTCTATTCTCAAGAAGAGCAAGGCGATGCGCAAAATATTAAATTGCTTTATAAAATTGCTGAAGCGCAAGGTAAGGCATTAACCTTTAATCAAGGACCTCCTGATTGGATAGCAATGGCTGAACAGAAGGCTGTTAATCGGCCAAGAGCATTAATGGCTCAAGCTTATGCAAATGGTGCCAACTATGTTGTACCCGTTAAAAATGATGAGTACTTATCTAATCCCGGTGATTTTGAGTTTATTACTGACTTTATTAGCAATAATGAGGCTTTATTTGATAACTACTCGCCACTATCAACGATAAAAGTGCTCCATTCGTATGAAGCGATGGAAGCGGCAAAAGCACATCGCATTGGTGGTGAAATGCCAGCATTATTTATGGTGGATGAACTGCTTGAGCAAAACAATATTCAATATGATTTATTAAGCTTTAGCTCAGACATGTGGCAAGGTGATCCGAGTGCTCGAGATATTGCTACTGCTGGTGTAATCATTACAACCACAGACATAGGCTATTTAACAGCAGAGCAGAAAAAGTTACTTGAGCCACACCAGCAAAAAGTTATTCATATTGAAAGTGAACAAGATATGGCTGAGCTGTTTGCCAGAATTGGTGAAAATGGCTACGTCAATGCCGGTGAGCATAATTCTGATGTTGAGCTGGTTGTTAGAAAAAGTAATGATCGCAAAGCACCTATTGTAATTCATGCATTAAATAAAACCCTAAATCAAGCAAGTGATGAGATAACTCAATTAAATGATATCAAGGTGCAAATTAGATACCGCGAGTTACTGAAAACACCAATTAGTAAAGCGGTGTATTACTCGGTTGATGATGACCCATCAACCCCTCAATGTATTGAACTTGCTCTAGAAGAAACGTCTTCGGGAGTAAAAGAGTTTACCTTGCCAAATTTAGCCACTTGGGGAGTGATAGTCTTAGAAACTCGACGAGGAACTTCCGTACACTGTAACAGCTACCAAGCAACTGAAATTGCACCATTGCCACCTCAAGATGTTGATGAAGGCATTAATGATGATGTCAACCTGATCATTAATGGCTATTTTACTGACGGCACAGCTGATTGGCGCAAAGTAGGGGCACAACTTAGCCTTGTACATACTCGTGATATTGGTAGTTATGATGGCGATGAAGAAACTTGGGTAGGACGTGTTTATCAACGTGGTGCTACAGGTTCTTCTGCAAGGGCTCAAGTAGAGTTTACTGCTGGTAGCCAATATCAAGCTTCTGTATTAGCCAAATTTTCAGGTGACATTAGTGAGTTAAAATTAGGTGTTCGTTATCCACAAGCTGATAACAGTAGTAAATTTGTTTACCCTGAATTGACTATCGAAAGCCTTGATAATGGTTGGGTTAAGTTATCTACCAGCTTTACTATACCAAATGAGTTAGGCAGCGAAGGTTATCAAGAGCTTTATTTATTAACAGCGAATAGCACTGAAGATATTTATTTTGATAAATTTACTTTAGTTGATACCACGCCTGTGTCGTTGATTTCTGATGTTGATAGCTTTATCAATGATACAGAGGCAGATTTCTGGACTGGTCATTACTTAAACGGTGTATCACTTGATGTTATGCGCTTACCTTTGAGTGATCATTTAGGGCGAGATTCACAAGATGGCAAAGCTAGTTATGACAATGTACAAAGCTGGTTAAATGATAATGCTGAACAAGGCTGGCGCTTTGCAACTGTTGAAGAAATGCATGCCATAGCAAAGTTTTATCAAGATGATACCCAAGGTTTTCATCTTCTAAACGGCTCTGCATGGTCTCCAGCAGGAGAGTTTTGGAATGCAAATATTCCAACCTCAGCTCAAAATGATGGCGATCAAATGCCTGCATATTCGTTTAAGGTGACCACATCTAATGTTGGTAGTGTTGAGTACAAACCGCGTTATAACGTCAGTGCGTTAGGTGCGTCGTCGTTAATTGTTCGAAATACGCCAATTGATGAAATTGATGTTTATACCGGTGGTGTATCTATCATCACTGAAATTGACAGCTACCAAAACAATAAAGAGAATGCTTATTGGACGGGGCATAATATCAATGGGCTTAACCTCGACGTAATGCGTTTTACCGTGAGTGACTTTGTTGATGGAACTAACAATGTCAGTTTTGATCAAGTTAATAATTGGCTAGCTGAAAATAGTGATTGGCGCTGGGCAACAAAGATAGAAATGGCATCTGTCGTATCATTTTTTGCCAATGACACAGCTTCATTTTTATCATTTAATGATGAGCTATGGTCGCCGCAAGGAAGTCAATGGGTTGGGTTGATCCCCGGTGAAAAGCAAGATGATAACGATACCGATGGAGTAGCTTGGGGCTTCATTGCCAGTGAAAATAACATCGGCGTTGTTGCTCATCGACATAATTGGAATTCTAGCTCGGTTACTGGAGCACCGTTATTAGTTCGAGAATCAGTATATGTTAGTGGTGGAGGAACAGACACAGGAGAGCCAACAGCGGGTGACGCTATTGTCCTTCATGTTTCGACTCAATCTAACGGAAATTCAGATGGCTCAGTTGATTCACCCTACGGTGGCTTACTAGCGGCACAACAAGCTGTTCGTTCGTTAATTGCCAGAGGCAAAAATACCTTAGGCATAACTGTTGAACTCCAAAGTGGCGATTATTTTATTGAACAAGGATTAACGTTTACCGCTGCTGACTCTGGTACTGAAGATGCACCTGTTGTTTATAAAGCCGCTGATGGCGCAGTAGTAAACTTCTTTGGTGGTAAGGTGTTAAACCCCTCGGACTTTATTTCTGCAAACACGGAGTTTACCTCATTATTAATCGATGCAGGTGTAGGTTCAAATATAGTTGAAATTGATCTTGAACAAGCGGGTATTGAAAACTTAGCTCAAGCACTGGGTGAAATGGCGCCACATGGCTGGAATATCGAACCTAGTAACAGAGTACCTGCAGCCATGTTGTATTCTGGCAATGAAAAAATGGCGCTAGCTCGTTGGCCAAATGTGGATGAACAGAGTCAGTATCTAGATGACAAATCAGCAGCACATGACATTACCGGCATGGTTTCATATACATCGGTGGTTGATAAAGGCTTAACACAACAAGATGCCAATAAATTCAGTAATGAATTTAATAATGGTGGTGGTACGATGGCGGTGGAGTTTAACCGCCCAAGTTTATGGCATAATTTAAGTGAGGTGCACCTTGATGGTATTTTAGCTTATTCATGGGAGTGGACTTATAACCAAGTTAAAGCGTTTGATGCGGACACTAAACAACTAACGTTGAAGCGTGGCGAATTAAGTGGTATCGGCACTAATAAAGGCTCTCATTTCTATTTTGAAAATATTGCCGAAGAGTTAGATCAAGCGGGCGAATTCTATATTGACCGCGATTTAGGTAAGTTATATTTCTACCCAACAGATGATTTTGCCAGTAATACAACGGTGCTCTCGACTTTATCTGAGCCTATGGTTTCTATCTCTGGTGCCAAACACATTTCCTTTGATGGTATTACCTTTGATACAGGGCGAAACTTAGCCGTTAAAGTTACCCAAGGTCAGCATATCGCGATTAGCAACTGTACCATTCGTAACTTCAGTCTTGGTGGTGTTTTGCTTGATGGCAGCGATAACAGTGTTAGTGGTTGCGAAATAGCCAATGTCGGTGGCTATGGGGTTAAAGTTGCAGGTGGCACGGAGGCTAAACTGTCTAAATCCTCAGGAAGTCCGGTATTAGATACCTTGCAACAACCCGTAGAAATTACCGCTGCCAATAATTTAGTGACTGAAAATACTATCTATAATTTTGCTTGGGATCAGAAATCACAAATTCCAGGGGTTTCATTAACCGGTGTCGGTAATAGCGCTACATACAATGAGATTCATACTGCGCCTCATTTTGGAATTTTAATGCGTAACACCACGGACAATGTGGTTGCTTATAATTATATTCATGATCTACCCAATTATCACAAAAGTGATGGTGGCGCGTTATATGTAGGTATTGGTGCATCACCACATTTACGTGGTAATGAAATCAGGAATAATTACTTTGAATTTATTCCTACTAATGGTGTGTATTTAGATAATTTCTCTAGCGGCTTAAAAGTTGAGCATAATGTGTTTAATGAAGTTGGCAATAATAATGATACTTTCTCTGGTATTAATATTAATGGCGGTGGTCAAAATGAGATGCGACAGAACTTTTTTTACAACGCTGAGAGATCAATTAAATACAACAAGTTCGCTGCTAATTCATTATTTAGTAACTACTACAGTAAGATGGTTGGTGTGCAAAAAGCATTTAACGATGCTGATGTAAATACAACACCTTATGTGAAGTACACTGATTTTATTGAATTTTTGGCCTACAGCACCGAAGATGAATTTCATTATCAAAGCAGTAGTGCATTTGAAAATTTCAGCTTTAATAATTTAGTTATCACTGATGATAGAGCTGAGGTGACCGGTGTAGTTGAGCCCGATGATAAGCGTTGGACGGTTGAAGACAATGCGTTAGTTGAAGAATTAACGACGGAGTTACAAACTGAATATGATGTGCTTGCTCCTATCTTTAATGTGCGAAATGACAAAGACAATTGGCGCTCAACAGTTGAGAGTGTCACTGATCAATTAAGTACGAGTATTCCATTAATGTTAGCTCAAGTGGAGTTACCTACAGAGCCAAAAGCTGAATCTCGCTATAGCGATGGCGCTTCATGGTTAAATGATGATGCTGATGATTATTGGACAGCACTAAACATTGCTAACAATGGTCTAGATATTATGAGACTACCCCTTAGTGATGACTTAGGTGCCGTGGGTGCTAATAACGATCAGGTGGAAACTTGGTTAGCCAGTGACGATAATACTGCTAACGAGCAGGGCTACAAATGGCGCTATGCTAGTGAAGCTGAAATGATTGCTATCGCAACGTTTTATGAAAATGATGGCAGTGCTTTCCTAGCGCTGAACCATGCTTGGTCTCCTCATACAACAGAGCAATGGTCGGCATTAATTCCAACCACTCAACAGGGGGATTGTACCCATAATGATGGTTGTATGTATCCTTCACTTGGTTTCACTGCTAAGCCTAATCAGGTAAGTAATGTTGGTTATAAGCAAAGCTTCAATGTTAGCGCCAAAGGCGGAGCTGCATTAATTGTTCGAGATCATCCAAGTGAAGACGTTAGTGAGCCAGTTGCTGATAATTTGATTGTTAATGGTGATTTTGAAGCAGGCACGACTGAACCTTGGAGTATTAATCAAGGCGGCGCGTCAATGGCATTAGAAACTGTCGACGGTAACGTCGTTGCTGTTATTCAAAATCGAGGTGGCTCACATGCTTCAACGGTTAAACAGTCGTTTACCGGACTTACTGCTGGCGAAACTTATCAATTAAGCGCTCAACTTAACATGGTTGAAGTGGGTTATGAACTTGGTGTCTTTATTGGTTACCGTAATGAAGGTGCAACGAAAGATGTCGCTCTGCAAGTAGGTAGCTATTTAACTACTACAGGGGATTGGTTATCTTTTGACGCGGAATTTACTTTACCCCTAGATGCACTTGCCGATAAAGGTTATAGAATTTGGGTACGTTCAACAAAAGGTGAACATGCAACATCAGACCCAGTTCCAAGTATTTATCTTGACGACATCATTTTAGTTGCAAATACTGTTGACCCAACGGACCCAACGGACCCAACGGACCCAACGGACCCAACGGACCCAACAGAGCCTGACCCGAGTCAACAATCCTTGCTATCTGATGTAACTAGTTTTGTAGATGATGCAGCTCAACCGTTTTGGTCAGCGTTTTATATTGAGGGTAAAGCACTCGATATCATGCGTTTACCCACTAGTGATGATCTAGATGGATATGTAAATATCAGTACAGCAGATACAACGGCTTGGTTGGCATCTGAAGCAAACATTGAGGGCTGGCGTTGGGCAACAAAAGCTGAAATGGCAGCGTTTGTAACTTTCTTTGAAGGTGATGCGCAAGCATTCTTAGCAATGAATGGTAATGTTTGGTCTCCTAAAACAAGTCGAGATGAATGGAATGCCCTTATTCCTGGTGAAGTTTTGGATGAAAGTGATACAGCGGGAGTATCTTGGGGAGTAAACGTATTAGTCGATAGTATCGGTGAAGTTGTTCATAAACATAGTTTTAATACCAATGCTAAAGGTGCTGCGCCACTGTTAGTGAAAACGTCTCAAAATGCGCCTGCTCCAGATACTATTAATGTTGCAATAAATGGTAATTTAGAATCAGGCACTGAGGGCTACACTCTACAAAAATCATCTTTTGAAGTTATTTTTGATGCTGAGCGTAACTCTAATGTTGGTCATGTATTTAATCGAACTGTTGTATCATCCTCGGCTCGTTTAGCTATTAACCTGGAGTCGGGAAAACATTACACCATCTCAGTTGAGGCTAAGTTAGTGGATGAAAATCTAACCGCAGTTGTCGGTGATTTAGACTTAATAGTGCTCTATTTTGTTGATGGTCAAAGAACTTCTGTAGAGATAGATACAGAAGTTCTTGCCGATGGTTGGATCACTTTATCGGGTGAAATTTCAATGCCAGAAGGTGCTGAAATAACCGGCGCTAAGGTGTGGGTGAAATCAGATACAATAAATAGCATTTTATTTGACAACTTAACCGTTGAAACTGAGGTTATTGACACAACAAACCCAGATCCTGAACCGGAGCCTGATGCAGGTGTGGCTGACGGAGACAGTGAAGGTTACGGCATTGCAACGACTCAATGTCAAGCCGACTTCTCACAGCTAAAACCTGATGCGCTTTATGTTTCTGCGAACACTGAGAATGGCGATGGTAGCGAAGCTTCACCGTTTAATAGCCTAACTGCAGCATTATCGAGTGTGGCAGTTGAGGGGGTCATTAATCAGCCAGGCCTAACTATTTACTTACGTGAAGGTCAATTTCATGAAACTATTGATAGCTCAGTGGTAACTTCGTTAGCAGGCTCAATTGAAAACCCTATCGTGATTGAAGCATATCCTTGTGAAACCGTTAGTTTTAACGGTACTACTAACATTGAGAGCCTAGCTGCAATCAATGACGAGGGAGAAAAATCTCAATGGCAACAGCATTACGGCAATATCTTTAAACGTGAAGTGACCGCTCCCGTTTGGCAGTTATTTGTTGATGATAAGCAACGCATGATCGCTCGCTGGCCAAATGCTAGTTTTGATTTACCGTCAGCAACTAATCATCAATCAATTTACTCTGATCATGTTTGGGCTGAAGGCACGCTTGATAGCAGTAAAACCCGAAATGGTATTATGATCAATGACCCAAGCTATCATGACTTAGCCAGTGCAAAAGACTATCGTGGTGAGCCGTTAAATGTTGATGGCGCAATTGTTTTAGCAAATACGGCAAGTTTTTATACCTATTCAAGAATGGTTAACGCTTATGACAATATGTCTTCGGGTTTTACTAGTTTGTTTAAAACTATGCCTGATGATACGAGTGTTGGTCATGTAGCGGGTAGTAATACGTTTGTGCATGAGCCAATAAAATCAGGCTATAAAGGTAAGCAGTTAAGTTATTACTTAGAGGCGAAACTTGAGTTGTTAGATGCAGATAATGAGTGGCACTACCAAGTAGAAGACACTAAACACTACGTTTACCTATGGAGTAATTCGGTTAATGGTCCAACGGGAGATGTGACGGTTCGTGATAGAGGTTATGCATTTAACGTCAGTAATTGGGAAAATGTAGAGATTAATGGTCTTGACTATTTTGCCAGTACTATTAAATGCTCACCATGTAATGACATCACAATTGCTGATTCGAACTTTAAGCACAGTGCAACTTCACGACGAGTATTAAAGCAATATGGAGATGACAAATCTGGCTATGGTCGAAATCAACTCATTGAATTGTATTCAGCTACAGATAAGCGGATAAATAGTGGTATTACTTTTAAAAATAACACCGTGACTGACAGTGACGTACAAAGCTTAATCATACAAGGCGGCCAGTCGACCATTGAAAATAACTTGTTTGAACGTTTGGATGCAAGCAGTGCTGATACTATTTCACCACATGCAACGGTTATGATCACCAAAATGACCAATCAAAAAGCGACCTTTAGTCGTAATACCATGGACATTATTGGTAACTCAACCATGTTTGTACCAGAAGGTGGCAGTTTACATGCGCTGTATAACAACATGATTACCGGTGGTTTTGCGCAAAATGATGGGGCAAGTTTTCAGCTGCGTAAAGCGCAACAAGCGGCGGCTAACATTGCCTATAACTGGGCACATGACTCAGAGAAATATGGCATTCGTTTCGATGCACCATTTGATACCACCAATGAAACCTCTGGTGGTCAGTTTGGCTTAATTCATCATAATGTTGTTTGGAACGCCAAGGGGATTATGGTTAAAGGTGATGATCACCGTGTATACCATAATACTACATGGAACAATGCCGATATTGATCAACGGATGTTAGTTGACCCCAATCCATATTATCGCCATGAACGCACAGTGACGTCGAACAATGCTTCTGATTCTATATCTCAAGATAGATTGGCTGAATCAGAGTCATTGGCTGGCGTTGTTGGTAATAACTTTAACGGATTAAAAGAATCGGTAAGTTTAGTTTCACAACTAACAGATATGTTTAACTATGACTTCAGACCACTTCGTGAGGGAGCTTTACATAATTCAGGGGCTATTATCGATAGCCCAAATAGTTATGCCGCTTATATTGGTGATGCGCCATTACCACAATATGAAGAAGCAACTGTTCAAGGAAGTACGCTTGATTTAGGGGCTTACGAATTAGATGCGCCTTATTACTGGATACCTGGATACAAAACAGCTAAAGCCTCATTTGCCATCCCTCGTAATGAGTTAATTGATGTCGCTGCAAAACCAGTATCAGGTAACGTTAGCATAATGTGGCGAGATGGTTATCAGGCACTAAGTCACCGCTTGTATTTGGCTTCAACTAAAGCTGAAATTGAAGCTATTACGCTAGGTGATATTGACTCAGATTTATACAAAGGCAATTTCGTTGCCGGTGAAGCCAATATCTATGAATCAACTACGACACTAGCGCCTGGTAGCTATTATTGGCGAGTAGATGCAGTGAACATAGATGGTAGCGTGATTCAAGGTGACACATGGAAGTTTATAGTTGAGTAGACCCCATTAATAAACGTTAAGTATTTAAAAAGCCTAGCACTTGCTAGGCTTTTTTCATTTTAGTTAAAAGTTTGCGTGTAAAGTAGATGAATATTAATTTTGAAAAAATAATTGCTTCCTGAGTTAAAAGACGGTAATAAGCCAATAAGTTCGTACATGTAGTGTGTTCATTATAAATAATACACATAAAAATTGATTGTTTTGAGTAATGGTATTAAAATTAGTTTTTTAAAGTTATGCAAAAGCAATTTACTAGTATCACTTATTTCATTCAAAAATTTTTGAGTTGGGTTCATGGTTACGGGGTGATTTTTGCAAAAAGTAGAGTTAAATCATATGAATCAACCCATAAATTTGCCAAAAGTTATTTTTGGTACGAGTAGTTTAGGAAATCTATTCGTCGAACTCGACGATGATACTAAAACTCAATTAGTTCGTGCCGCGATGAAAAACTCTCCTAGTTTACCGTTATTTGATAGTGCAGGTAAGTATGGAGCAGGTTTAGCTTTAGAATCTTTGGCCTTTGCTTTAAAAGCATTAGGAGTTAAATCTCACGAAGTTAAAATTAGTAATAAACTTGGCTGGAAACGAGTTCCTTTAATTACTGAAGAGCCAACGTTTGAACCGGGGGCGTGGGTTAACCTTAAGTATGATGCCATTCAAGATATCTCCTACCAAGGAATATTGGAGTGTTATCACCAAGGTAATGAGTTACTGGCTGATTATGAAGCTAAAGTTGTTTCTATTCATGATCCCGATGAATACCTTGCTAGTGCTGAAAATAAGGAGGATTTAGTAAAGCGTAAACAGGATGTGCTTGATGCGTATAAAGCATTGTTGGAACTACGTGAGGCAGGAAAAGTAGAATCCGTTGGTGTTGGCGCAAAAGATGTTAGTGTAATTGATTTTATTAGTGATCATGTTCAGCTTGATTGGGCAATGTTTGCTTGTTCGGTAACACCTTTGACCCATGAACCGTCTACTATATCACTGTTAAATAAGCTAGGTAAGCAAGGGGTGAAAGTGATTAACTCTGCAGTATTTAATGCCGGTTTTTTGTTGGGCAGTGATAATCTTGATTATAAAAAGGTTACTCGAGAATCCCATCCAAAAGAATTTATATGGCGTGATAAGTTCAATGCACTGTGTCTTAAGTATGATGTAAAGCCGGCGGAAGTCTGTGTGCAATTCTCATTTCTTTTTGATGAGATTACCTCGATTGCATTGAATTCAAGTTCCCCTAAGCGAGTTGAAAGCAACATTTCATTAACGGAAGCTAAAATTCCTAATAGTTTTTGGCACGCTATGAAAGAAAACTGTTTAATCGCTATCGACGTTACTTAGTCCTTATTTCGAGCTAATTTCTTATGTACTACTGACATTAAGTAGTACTTTCTCAATTGTATGATTCTAAAGCCGACATACTCGGCTATTAGAGGTGTCAAAAATAAACTACATGAGGGACTTATGTCTAAAGTAATTTATTTGGTTTTGTCGACAGGTGGGTAGTAACAGCTCAGGGGCACAACAGGTTTATAGTATTGCTAAGTATGGTGATTTTACATACTGAACATGCTTACCGAGAGTTGTTACTTTGGATTGATGTTTAATTACAAACAGGTAAGTAAGATATTGAGAAAACAGGCAAGCATTTATTTAGCTCACATAAAATAGAGACATCAGAAGATTATTCTTAAATAAAAAAAGAGCAGTTGAATCTGCTCTTCTTTGTTTTTAATTAACTTATAGATATCAAGATCTTATGCCTTGTGAATGTTATGGGCTCTGTAACCATAAATTGCTATAACAACAAAGCAAATAAGTGGTAATACAAAAGATGTTTGTACTGCAGGAATACCTGCAACAAGCGAAGCGCCATCTATCATACTGCCTTGTAATGGCGGCATTAAAGCTCCCCCAACAATAGCCATAACTAGTCCAGCTGAAGCTAAGCTTGCATCATTACCAGTATCTTTCAGAGCAATGCCGTAGATAGTAGGGAACATTAATGACATGCATGCTGATGTAGCTATTAGGCAATATAGTCCAGTCATGCCACCAATAAATATGGTGCCAAACGATAAGGTAATACCACCAATAGCTAAAACCTGTAGTAACTGACCAGGGCGAATTTTAGCGAGCAAGAAAGTACAAATAAATCGACTGGCTAAGAAAATACCCATTGCCACCATATTATATTGTTGCGCTTGCGTGGCAGTTAAACCAACAGATGTCATGCCGTAATGGATAATAAAGGTCCAAGACATGATTTGAGCGCCAACATAAAAAGCTTGAGCGACGACACCTTCACGGTATCTTGCGTTAGATAATAAACGTACAAAGGTAGCTTTTAGTACTTTACCCGTTAATGGCTCATCATGCGTGATGGTGTCTGGTAATTTGCGGAATAAAAATACCACAAATAATAAAGCGACTACTGAAGCAATGGCAATATAAGGACCACGAACAGTAATCAAATCAGCAGCTTGCATGGCTTGATGTGCTACAGGCTCAGCAACTGAAAAATCAGCTAATGCTTGTGTTAATTTGCCATCAACAACAGAAGGTAACATATCAACATATTCAGGGTGAGCTACTCTTTCTGCAGCGCGAAACTCTTCAACTTTTAGTTCACTTAAAATGTAGTTCGAGGCGACAAACATACCGCCAAGCGAGCCTATTGGATTAAAGGCTTGTGCTAGGTTTAAACGCTGTGTTGACGTTTCAGGTGACCCCATAGAAAGAATGTATGGGTTCGCTGTGGTTTCTAACAAGGCAAGACCACAAGTTAAAACACATAAAGCCAATAAAAAGAAATTAAATTGTGCAGTCATACTGGCAGGTAAAAACAGCAAAGCACCAATGGCATAGAGTGCTAGGCCTAGCAATATTCCAGCTTTATAAGAGAAGCGACGAATGAAAATAGCTGCTGGAATAGCCATGATGCCGTAGCCTAAATAGAAGGCGAATTGCACCATTGAACTTTGTGCATTACTAATAAGGAAAATGTCTTTAAATGCTTTTACTAACGGGTTTGTTATGTCGTTAGCAAACCCCCATAACGGAAATAGTGCGGCGACTAATATAAATGGGAGTACGTACTCTTTAGCGAGTACTGGCGTTTTAGAAGTGTTTGAATGGTTAATAGCATCACCTGCTTCTTCAATGGCTGTTGTCATGTGACCTCTTAGCTTTTAGTTTATCATTTTATTACACAGACATAGCTTGAAAAGGCTAAATTTGCGTTTAGTGATTATTATATGTAATGTACATAATTTACTTGTTTATTGGCATAGTGTCAATCAATGGCTGTTGATTATTAATAATAAAACAACTTAAAATTATTTCGCATTCGATTAACCTCAATAGATACTAGAAATCAGTTTGCATAAAGTTAAGCTGTGCAAAGTTGCTAGCTATGTTAATTTAATTTGTGTTGCAAGCTACAGGTAAGTTATGTCTAAAAGTTTTGTTATTAATCGCGAGGATATTGTCGTTAATCGTTTTGGGTATGGAGCTCGTGGTGACGAACATTAATCTAAATTTTATCCTTGTGAAAGCACTCTGGTCTATCCGCACTAATTAAAAAAATTAGATAAATAGAAATATTGCGATCAGTAATTTACTCTTATAAAATGACGTAAATAGGAGGGTGATTAAGCAATTATTCACCCTTTTTAATATCTTTAAGGTTACAAATTAATGCAAAAATCTATCAATACATTAAGCGATCTTTATCAATATCTAGATGCTTTATTTGACCAAGACGTAGATAACGATATCCTATTTGCTAGTAGTTATTTGCGCGGTTTTATTTCATTATCAGCGACAGACTTCGGTGACGAACAGCAGTCAATCTCTGCGTCACTTGTTGGATTGATTACGCAGAAGCTTGCAGCAGCTAAGAGTGAACTTAACCCACAAGATAATGTGATAGTGCAAAATTTTTGGCTAAACTTACAAGAGGCTATGTAAGGTTAGTTATATTGCAAATCAGTTTCATGTTGTTAGATTTTTCTTCTTATTATGTCTCTAATGACAAAACGATTAGGGCTTAAGTTAAATAACATATCATTATCTACCGGATAAGGGCTACCACATAAATCGGCGGTAAGTATATCCGCGGCTAGTGGCGCTGAACATAGTCCTCTTGCGCCAAATCCCATCATCACATATAAGTTTTTAATCACAGGTGCTGCTTGCTGGTATTTCCAATTTTTGTCTTTAGCTAAATGCGGATAGGTTTTTACATGTTCAGTAATATCTGGCATAGCACCCACCATAGGTAAGTGATCTGGGGTCATACAGCGTAATCTTGATTTGCTAGTCGTAATATCATCGGGTGACCAGTTGATATCAGCAGCAAGCTCAGGTAAACATGTAGCTAAAGTATCAAGGTTGTAAATGTCGTCTTCAGGGCATGGGGTAGTGCGTGTACTATCTTTGTTAAAAGTAGCGCCAATACAATGAGCTTGATTATGACTTGGTGTTAAATAGCCCTTGTGGCAAATCACCGTTGAAAGTTTGCTGATTTTATCGTTAGTTTTCATACTGGTGACTTGCCCTTGAACAGAGCTAAAAGGCAGCTGCTTAATCCAATCTAAATCGATGATTTCTGCGCCGCCACACACAACTAGTACACTGGCAGAGTATTCACCTTGATTAGTCGACAATGACCAGTGAATTTTCTCTTTCTGACTTTTATTCTCCTGCGGTTGTACTTGCTCTATCTTATGAACAACTACATTGGTATTGACTCTTAATCTTCCCGTTGCTTCTGCTGCATTCATTATTTGTTTAACAGCATCCTTGGGTGACACCCAACCGGCATTAGGCATGAATAAACCACCGTGTTGCAACGGTAAGTTAGCAACTTTGCTCGCTTGTTTTGCATCAATGCTTTTCACTAATTTTTCTGGCCAGGTCGCAAACTCAGCAAATTTCTGCTGGCGACTGAATAGTGACTTCTTATAAGAAAGTTCTAACAAACCACACCAATCATGAGGAAAGTGAAAACCTTGTTCAAGTACTTCGTTATAGGTTTGTTTAGCTTGCCAAAAAGCTTGTTGATAAAATAGACTGATATCATCTTTTTGTTGGTGTAATAACGGGTATAGTGCAGCAACAGCATTACTTGATGCACCTTGTGCTAGCGAGTTATCTTTACAAAATAAGGTAACTTTTATCCCTTGTTTTGTTAAGGCGTAAGCTGCGCAAGCTGAGGCGATACCGCCGCCTATAATGCTGACATGTTGGGGCTTGGTAATTGTTGGTCTTAATTGGTAGCCTTTTGTGGTATTGGGGTTTTGTTGAAATATGCCGGTTGTTATTTTTTCTCTGTTTCCAATATATGATTTTTTTGCTATGCGAAAACCAACGTGTTGCAATTGTCTTTTTACAAACCCTGCTACAGTAAAGGTAGCAATACTTGCCTGATCTTTTGATAAGCGACCAACTTGCTCAAAGAGCGAGACACTCCACATATCAGGATTTTTAGCGGGAGAAAATCCGTCAAGATACCAAACGTCAATCAAACCATTTTTTGGCGCTGCAATACCTGCTAATCCTTGAGTAGCATCATTGAAAATGACTTTTAAAGTCACCTTCGAATCAAAAAAACTTGCTGAAAACTCTTTCAGAACTTCATTGTTTGCATGATCTTCAGGATATTGTGCTAGCAATAATTCAGCTAAGGAACTCAATTGTGGTAATGATTGTAGTGAAAGCGCTAATTGTGCTTTCGTTAAGGGATATTTTTCAACGCTAATAAAACTAAGATTAACACATTCAGTTGGTGCTATATCTTGTTGTGATTTTTGGTACGCCTGTAAGGTCAATAGGAAATTTAAACCAGTACCAAAGCCTGTTTCAGCGATAACAAAACTGTTTTTTGCTTGTTTAATTCTTCTGCAGACATCATTACCATGAATGAAAATCTGCTCACTTTGTTGGTAGCCATATTCACTATCAAAATAAATGTCGTTAAATAGCTTAGAGAAGGGTGTACCATCTTGTTTAAAGGTTAAATCAGGAGATGTAGTTACCATTTTTGCCAAAAGTCGATCGATTTAATGTTATATATTGAGGGTTATTTTACGCGATTTTTTGCTTTAGATCAGCGTTATTGAGTTATTATTAGTTTAACAACCTAGATATTATGTTAGCAACATTATAGTATAGCGTACATGTGTACACTGATTTGTATTTTGCTTAAACAAGTACAACCAGTTGATGGGGCTTCTTCTTGTATAATAGCCCGATTTTAAAATTCTTATACTGGCTAAATTGCTCAGTATTATATTAAATTTTTAACAAAGAAATGGTTATTTAAATGAAACGTGTAGTGATCACAGGTATTGGTATTATATCAAGCATTGGAAATAATGCCTCAGAAGTTCTAACTTCATTAGAAACAGGTAAATCAGGTATAAGCCATTCAGAAAGTTTTGCTGAGCAAGGTTTGAAAAGTAATGTTTGGGGTAAGCCAAATCTTGAGATTAAAGATCATATTGATCGTAAAGCATTACGTTTTATGGGCGATGCGGCAGGTTATGCCTATATTGCAATGGATCAAGCCATCAATGATGCCAAACTAACGGATGAGCAAGTATCGAACTTTCGCACTGGTATCGTCGCAGGCTCAGGTGGTGCATCTTCCGCGAATATAGTTTCTTCAAGTGATACGCTACGTAATCGTGGCATTCGACGCGTTGGTCCTTATGCGGTACCAAAAACTATGTCTAGTACTGTCTCTGCTTGTTTAGCAACACCTTTTAAAATCAAAGGTGTTAACTATTCGCTTAGTTCAGCATGTGCAACTAGTGCTCACTGTATTGGCCATGCCATGGAATTAATTCAACTTGGCAAGCAAGATGTCGTTTTTGCTGGCGGTGGTGAAGAAGTTGATTGGTCATTAGCGATGATGTTTGATGGCATGGGTGCTTTATCTGCCGGCAGAAATGAAACACCAGAATTGGCTTCACGCACCTATGATGCTGACAGAGATGGTTTTGTTATCTCAGGTGGTGGCGGTATGGTGGTTGTTGAAGAACTTGAGCATGCACTTGCTCGAGGCGCACACATTTATGCTGAAATTGTCGGTTATGGCGCAACTTCTGATGGTTACGATATGGTCGCTCCAAGTGGTGAAGGTGCTGTGCGTTGTATGCAACAAGCCATGCAAGATGTTGATGGCGAAATCGACTACTTAAACACTCACGGCACTTCAACACCGGTTGGTGATGTAAAAGAGCTTGGCGCAATTCAAGAGTTGTTTGGTGAAAAGTCACCAGCCATTAGTGCAACTAAAGCAATGACAGGTCATGCATTAGGCGCCGCCGGCGTTCATGAAGCTATTTATTCAATTTTAATGATGGAGAACAACTTTGTTGCTCCTTCTATTAATGTTGATAACTTGGATGAAAAAGCACAAGGTCTTGATATTGTCACTGAGAAGCGTGATGTAGAGCTTAACTTAGTTATGTCTAACAGCTTTGGTTTTGGTGGTACTAACGCTACTTTAGTAATGCAGAAGTTCAAAAGTTAGTTAACAAGTAAGAATTACTTTCTGCTTTTATTTACTGAAGAATTCTCAAGCCATATTTAGCGTTTTGCTTAATATGGCTTTGTTTTTTCTAGCAGTTTAGCGTTAAACTTTCTATAATTAGAAAATTAAAACATTCCATTACCATATCGTTTAAATGAAAATACTCTTCGATGAAAACATGCCTTACGCTAAAGAGTTCTTTAGCGAAATTTTCGGTGCTGCTACCCAACTACAGCCATTTTCAGGTCGAGACTTAACTGCTCAGCAAGTGAGTGATGCTGATGTGCTTTTAGTGCGTTCGATAACAAAAGTAAATGAAGCACTTTTAAAAGAGAACTCAACGCTTAGCTTTGTTGGTACAGCCACTATAGGTATGGATCATATCGATCAAGATTATCTTAAGCAGCGGGGTATTGAATTTCATTCTGCACCCGGTTGCAATGCTATTTCTGTAGCTGAATATGTTATTAGCAGTTTGGTTATTTTAGCTGAGCGATATTTATTAGATTTATCACAATTAACAGTCGGCATTGTGGGTGGTGGTAATACCGGTAGCCGTTTAAGTGAGAAACTTACCGCATTGGGTATTACTCACAAAATTTGTGATCCTTTGCTAGCGAAAAATTCACAGGATACAAGAGAATTTTCCTCTTTAGACGATGTACTTAAGTGCGATGTTATTTCTTTGCATGTACCAAAAATAATAGGTGGAGCGCATCCAACTTATCATTTACTTGATGAATCAAGGTTAAGTAAATTAACTGATAAGCAAATCCTAATCAGTGCTTGTCGTGGCGAAGTTATTGATAATCAGGCTTTACTTGTACTTAAAAAACAAGGGCATGGTTTAAAGCTTGTACTTGATGTTTGGGAAGGAGAGCCAGAGGTGTTAACGCCTCTAATCGATTATACCGAGATCGCAACAGCACATATTGCTGGTTATAGCTTAGAAGGAAAAGCTCGTGGCACCGAAATGCTGTATCAGGCATTATGTGGTCATATAGAAAAGCGTCAACATATTATTATTGAGCCTAGATGCCAGTTAGTTAACCTATTGCCTACAGCAAGCATCCCTCTAATACAATTAAATCAAAAATTTAACCAAGTAGTGCTAAACCAATTGGTTAAAATGGTTTACGATGTCAGACGCGACGATGCAATATTTCGTCAGCAATTATCAAGTCAAGGTTTTGATAGCCTGAGAAAAAACTACCCAACTAGACGGGAGTTTTCAGCTGTACAAGTAACCTTGTCATCCAACGCCTTAAGTGATGTGCCACATCGCCTAGGTTTTAGTAGTAAATAGTTAGCTTAGTCTAACTAAATTTAATGAACATAAAGAGAGAGGATCATGGCACAGAAATTTGATGTATGCATACTTGGCGCAACAGGGCTAGTTGGCAAAACCATTATGGAAATTTTAGAACAAAGAGATTTCCCTATTAATAAATTATATCCATTAGCTAGCTCTCGTTCAGCAGGTGAATTTATTGAATTTAATGGTGAAAGCATCGAAGTGCTTGATGCGGATAATTTTGATTGGAGCTTGGCTCAAATTGGCTTTTTCTCAGCAGGCGGTGCAACATCGGCTAAATTTGCCCCTATAGCGGGTGATGCAGGTTGTATAGTTATTGATAACACGTCTGAATTTCGATATGACGAAGACGTTCCATTAGTGGTACCTGAAGTAAACCCACAAGCACTAGCCGAATATCGTAACCGTAATATAATCGCTAACCCAAACTGTTCAACCATTCAGATGATGGTAGCATTGAAGCCAATTTATGATGCTGTTGGTATTAGTCGCGTTAACGTTAGCACTTACCAGTCGGTTTCAGGTGGTGGTAAAGCGGCAATGGACGAGTTAGCCAAACAAACGGCAGACTTATTAAGTGGCAAGCCAGTTGAAACGAAAAACTTTTCTCGTCAAATTGCTTTCAACGTTATTCCGCAAATTGATGTGTTTCTTGAAAATGGTTATACCAAAGAAGAAATGAAAATGGTTTGGGAAACCAAGAAAATACTAAGTGATGATAACGTATTGGTAAATCCAACAGCGGTACGGGTACCAGTGTTTTTTGGTCACGGTGAAGCATTGCATATTGAAACTAACTCACCTATTTCTGCTGAAGAAGTGAAAGAGTTGTTAGCACAATCTCCAGGCATAGTGGTTTGTCATAATGATGAGGATTTTCCAACACAAATTGGTGATGCTAGTGGCAAAGATGAAACCTATGTTGGTCGAATACGCGAAGACATTAGCCATAATTGCGGAATTAATATGTGGATTGTTGCCGATAACGTTCGTAAAGGGGCGGCAACAAACAGTATTCAAATAGCTGAACTATTAATAAAAGAGCATTTAAACTAAGTAGATATTATCTATTAGTGGTATTTGAGTGTAATCGTTGACTTTAATAATTACACTTTAGAAAATAGAAACTCGCCGTTAACACCTGATAATATGTGTTAATCGCGAGTTTTTTGGTTTTTCTGTCAAAATATTAAGATATTTGTTTCGAATTTGATATGATTCTCATCAAGTCAATTTAGTACTTGTTTATGATGGAATGAATATTGCTTGAGTTTTAGCAGCTATTTCTTATCTTAACTCTGTCAAATAACTGACAAGTGGCTAATTTTGTGAAAAAAATAATAACTAGGAAAGCCTTGATGCAAAAATTATTTCGCCTGTGCCTACGGCAGGCTCTTTTTAGCACATTAACCGCTAGCATACTCACAACCAGTATTTTGATGACTAGCGTATTCATCGTTAGTATACCCACGTATGCACAAGAGGTTTTTGTTCAAGAGCGTGGTATTCGTATGCGAGGGCCTAAAAGCAGCGATGTTTTTCCTTATGATCGCTATGGACCAATTTCCTCAAGGGATACATTGTGGAAAATAGCTTTGACGGTGCGCCCTGATAGCCGTTTAACTGTTTATCAAGTAATGCAAGCGCTGTATCAAGCCAATCCTAATTCATTTGTTGACGGTAACTTTAACCACTTAGTTGAAGGCCAATATTTAAAAATACCCTCTTTTGATCGCATGATGTCGGTCAATTCACGTGTCGCAGAACAAAAATCAGTTGATGATGATAAAGCTTGGCAAAAGAAATACCCCCAAACGGCTCAGAAAAGTTCAGAGCCTAAATTACCAAGTGTTAATAAAAATGATCTGGACACAGTAAAAACTGAAATAAATAAGAAACTGACAAAAATTGATGGAGAACAACAAGCACGTTTAGAAAATATTCAAAATGATGTGTTGGACTCTATTGATGGCCTACAGGCTATCTTGAAAGAAAATGAAGGCTTACGCCAGCGTTTATCATCATTTAATAGTCAATTAGGGACTATGCAAAAAGAAGTTGCAAAAAGTAAAGAAATTAAGCTGCAAATGGACGATATGATCAAATTGCAGCAAGCATTACTTGCTAAGGCTCAGGCTCGAGAGCAAGAATTGCTACTTGAGAAACAACAAGCTGAACTAGAAAAAGACAGTATTTTCACAAGCCTATGGTTCATTGTTCTAATGGCTACTTTACCTGCAATTTTAATTTTATTGGCAGTGGCATTTATTTTAAAACGTCGAAATGTTGATGAAGCTTCAACAGAAGATAAGCCTAAAAAATCATCGAAAAGTAAAACAGCAGATACAAAAGAAGAAAAAGAAAAAACTCCATTGATGGAAGATGAAGAGCTCATACTTGACGATGAGTTATCTCTGGATGATGAGTTATCGCTTGATGACGATTTATCTATTGATTTACTGGAAGATGATGATGGTGACGCTGATGTTATTCACCTTGACGATGACGACGATGACGCTTTAGACGATCTAGATGACTTAGAAGATATTCTACTCGATGACGACCTTGATAATGAAGAGCTCGAAGGTGGGGAACTCGGCCAAGATGCACTAGATTCCTTATTGATGGATGTTGACGATGATGACGCTGAGCTCCAAGAAACCGATGGAAGTTCATCTGATGAAGGAGAAGCCTTAGAAGGAAATGAATTAGGACAAGATGATTTAGATGACCTATTAGGTGGTCTTGAAGATGATGATCTTGAAATGGACGATGATGAATCTGATATTGAAGAAGTTTCTATAGAAGAAGATATTGAA
>MAAB01038649.1_pt1 | contig 22880 bp, 23 predicted proteins | sample 1115991 | NCBI WGS metagenome assembly MAAB01 (sample SAMN04961124, study PRJNA320927) | seawater metagenome | isolation source: sample BD02T18 sea water enriched with oil for 18 days | place: USA:Gulf of Mexico | collected 2013-07-27
GTCATCAAAATCGAAATCACATAAATCAACATATGGTGGATATAAAGGGACAGGCTTATTTAATAACATTATTTGTAAAACCAAGCAGATAAGGCAGATGAAGCTAGTTTAAATCATTATACCCACTATGTCCAATACTGAAGAGTATCGGACATAGTGGGCTATATAAATGCTAGGGTGGTTGTCCCTGTCGTTATTCAGATTAGAAAAAGTTTAATAATGGTTTCCGATCATCATTTCATTATACCAAATATTCACTCTGACTTATCCTCGTTATATTGGTGTTTCATGTTTTTCACTGCGGTGCAGCTGCTCCTCGTTCATCACTTTAAACACCAAATGAATAAGAGTTGATTATTCACAGCTGGTAACGCTACGCATCACCAAGCTGAAAATTAATCTAAATAATTTTAGTACCAAAAAGTTTATCCAGGAACAACAACCGGTTTTGATTTTGGTACTATTTAATTTTTATAAACATTGCGTTCGTACTTGCCCAATAAGCTAATAAAGTACCAAAACAAAAAACACCTCCATTTGGAAGTGTTCCCTAAGTTCTTAACTTCTACAGGTGTAGCCGTTATGGCTACCTTTAAATTGACTACATTATAACCTATTGACCTGCCATATAATCCAGATTATCACGCTGACTCTTATTTCGTGGCTGTCTTAAATGATCTTTTGTCTTCGATGTAGCTGCAACATAAACAGCATCAACCTGACCATTTCGAGTCATTCTTTTTGCTATATCTATTGATGTAAATGTACTATTCCCAGCTAATTTAACCGCTGAAATATTACCATCACTATCTGCTTTTGCGTCTATAATCTTTCGTTTATCAGTCATTATTATCCCCTTAAAGCATTAGTTTTCATTGATATAATCTGCTTTAATGTTCCTATTATATCAACAACAACTCTATGAGAATATAAAATCCCCCTAAATACCCCCACTGTAAACTATTGAAAAACAATGTATTTATGTTTTAACGCGTATTAATATACGATATTAATGAAAATATGTTTCGCACTTCCTCTTCTTTGTTGCTCACTTTAAACAAAAAATAATATATGATGCTCGAATGCTAATAAAAATATTTTCAGACGAACCTGAATTTCAAGAACGTATCAATTTACTCAGATTGAAATATAAGACAGGTGCAAACTCGAAAGCAGCTAAAGCCGCACTAAATGAGTTTTATGAATTAGAAATTTAATGCGAAATATTGCGTGGTCAAAATGAATCGATGTCAGATGAAATTGAAAGGTTAAGAGAATTGCTTAGTCATGTTTCAAAGCAGAAGTACCACAAGCGATACCATACACGCCCCAAAACTCCACAGTTAACCAATTAAAAAAGGGGGCAATAATAACAATCCCCCGTAAACCGCTGAATTTAGGCTCAAGGATTAGTTATAACCTCGAATATAATTACAGGTGACAAAATCGTTATAAAGTGTCTCGTAAGAGACTTTAAATGGTACAGCCTTAACCTTTAACTTCTCATCATCTGTTGATAGGCCGTTATATTGATCTTTGTTAGTTGTCTGCACTCTTTCCTGCCGCAATAGACTCTTATCCATTCGTACCTCCATTTATCGTTAATTTGCTTACCATAGCGTTGATTATATGCAGTTAATTATGCACCATCAAAATATAATTCGATGGTGCATCGGGTGATTAGTCAAGCAGTCTTACAATGACAGCAGTACCCATACCGCCGCCGATGCAAAGTGATGCCAGTCCTAACTTGTTACCACGTTTTTTCATTTCATGCATCAAAGTGACGATGATCCGGTTACCTGAGGCACCCAACGGATGTCCTAACGCAATAGCACCACCATTAACATTGGTACGTTGTTTTAGGTTATCCAAATCTTCATCGTGCTCAGCACATAACTTCTTCATTACACCTAATGCTTGAGCGGCAAAGGCTTCATTGAGTTCCAGCAATTCGATATCAGAAAATTTAAGATTGGCTTTAGCCAGTGCCAGCTTTATTGCGGGCACTGGACCCAGTCCCATTACGGTTGGATCGACGCCTACTTGAGCATAACTCACCAACTCGGCAACAGGATTAAGCTTATGCTTATCAACAGCTGCCTGCGAGGCAACTAAAATTGCAGCGCCGCCATCATTAACACCTGAGGAGTTGCCTGCGGTCACAGTACCTTCTTTTTTAAAGGCGGCTCGCATTTTAGCTAAAGATTCTTGTGAGGCATCTTGGCGCGGATATTCATCTGTAGCCACGACAGCAGTCTTGCGGCGCACTGTTACTTCAACAGGCACGATTTCATCGCTAAACTTGCCGGCTTCTATGGCGCTAACAGCACGGCGTTGGCTTTCTAAGGCAAATGCATCTTGCTCTTCACGACTAACACCGACTTGTTCCGCAATATTTTCGGCGGTAATGCCCATGTGGTAGTTATTAAAGACATCAGTCAGGCCATCGGTGATCAGCGAATCAGCTAATTCCAGATTGCCCATCTTGCTGCCAAAACGAATATCTGACGTTACGATATAAGGGAAACGTGACATGTTTTCACCGCCACAGGCCATCACAAGGTCGGCATCACCGGCCTTGATGCGTGAAGCAGCATCCATGACCACCTTCATGCCACTGCCACAAATCATGTTAACGGTATAAGCAGGAATTGTCTCGGGAACCCCAGCTGCAATAGCGGCTTGACGACCAGGTCCCATGCCCTGCCCGGCAGAAATAACGTTACCCATAATCAATTCATCTAATTGGTCTGGATTGACATTGGCTTCCACCAAGACACCTTTAACGGCTGCTGCAGCTAGATTAGCGGCCGGTACCGATTTTAATGCTCCGCCAAAACTTCCGATTGCGGTACGTTTTGCTGATACTAAATATACTTTATTCATCAATAATTCCTTTATTAAGTCTGTAAGTGTGTGATGTACTGGGATTAGTGCATGTATTGGCCGCCATTAATATTAAGCGTTTCACCTGTGATATAAGCCGCATGATCGCTAGCTAGGTAGCTGACTGCCTTGGCAATTTCTTGTGGCATAGCCAGACGACGCAGTGGAATTTGCGCCTTAATAGAATCGAGAATTTCATCTTTCAATACATTAACCATAGGTGTTGCCGTGTAACCTGGGGCAATCACGTTGACTGTCACGCCACTACGGGCAGATTCTAGCGCCAATGATTTTGAAAAACCTATCATACCGGCTTTGGCAGCGGCATAGTTTGCCTGGCCAAATTGTCCTTTAAGGCCATTGATAGAGGAGATATTGATAATGCGTCCGCTGCCTTGCTCACACATCGGGTAAAAGACAGGCTGGGTAACATTGAACAAGCTGTTAAGATTGGTGTTGATAACATCGTTCCATTTATCAAAAGTCATGCGCTTAAATGCAGAATCTCGAGTAATGCCAGCATTGTTAACCAAGACATCGATAGTGCCATAGTCCTTCATTACCTGCTTTAATATCTCAACGCAGCTTGTTGAATCGGTGACATCTAGGGCTAAAAGATTTAGTTTACCCGAGTCAAATGATTCATCTTCAAGCCATTGCATTGCGACATCCTCTTTGCCCGGGCGATGAGTGGCCAGTACTTTATAACCATCTTCTAGCAACTGACGACATATCTCCGTGCCAATTCCACCCATAGCACCAGTAACTAAAGCAATATTCATATTTTCCATAACGAGCCTCCATAGCTTCTTAAGGTAATATATTCTTCTCATTATCGGAGCTTAAATTAATTGCCGATATGGCAGTTAGCCCCGATGGTTTATTAAACGCTTATTTACGGTAGACCCTACAACTCCTAATATCACTTTCTTCCAGTCTTGCTACTACTTTTCAAAAACCAAGCACGTTTAGTGTGTTTTAAATACAATTCCAGTGCGCCTTTTTTCATCCTGTGTATAACTTAACAATGATCTGTGACGATAATATGACACTAATTTTTATTTGATAATTTAAGTGTAAGGTGGTCAGGCTAGTCAGTTCAAATGGTTATATTAACGCATTAAACAGCATGTTCTTACTGCGTTGACTACCCCACGACTAACAGTATTACAATTATCATACCACAATGTAACTTATTGTTTTATAGCAACTAATTTATTTTGCTATCGTGTTTTAATAATGAATCTGTGATTAGATGGTGCGTAATATCCAGCCGATGCACTATTTAGCACCTGATAAATTGTTGCCTTTACGGCAGTAGAATAGTGGTCTTGTACCACTTGGGTATTCACCCCACCATGCTCTATCGTTGGTGAATGGAACACAAAGGGGCGTTGTTTACTCAAACGCTTATGAAAAATTATCAAAGGGAAAACAATTAGCTCGCAGCGAAAAAGATATAGGAATCCTAAAATGTTTGAGCGGTTCTTAAAAGAAAATCATGGCACTAATACAATAGGTATACCGACAGTATGAGCAAGTTTATTTGCAACACTGCCAAATAAAGTATCAACAACACAAGATCTTCCATGACGGCCAACAAACAACATAACTGCATGTGTTTCTTTAACTTCTTCTTTTATGATAACTGTTGGGTCTCCCCAAAATAACTCAGTGCTGATGTCCATTGCTACACTGTTATATTTTTCTACCAACGGCGTTAATACCTTGGCTCTAACGGATATTTCTTCCGCTTCCTTATCTAATACTGGTGGAGCCGCACCTTCAATAATCATAGGATGTAAATATGGCCAATCTATGACAGTAACTAGCTTTATTTTAGCATGTGTTTTTTCAGCTAAACGAATTGCTCGATCAGCAGCACGGTCTCCCCATTGGCTTCCATCAACAGCAACGAGATACAATGATTTACTCATGTTAACTCTCCCAATAACTTATATTCTGAATATGATTTATTTAACCCTCTCGTTATAGCCATAATACGGGTAATCAATTCTTTTAAAAGGAATTAATTAATAATTAGACTATAAAAAAGTCACTAAGTTGACCAATTCAGTCACTGTCATCACATCGTTAATATGCCCCTATACACCTGAGCCGTTATTGACGCTTTCGATATTTAGGATCTGTCCAACACTTAGGTAATTCTTCTCCTGAAAGAAAGATTAAATCCACTTTATTAAATTCTTGAGGATCTTGTAATTCTTCACCTACTTGATAACTTCCTAAAACTTTATCGTGAAATAAATTAGTTAAATCACAAAGGTTTTCTACATCTACTATATCGCCGTTATTTCTATTTTTTAAGAACATACCAGACTCCTATAGATCAAACGTTGTCTCAGTTTTCTCAATTACTATAATGTGTATATATCTGCATCTGAGCGTTTATGCATTTCACCTCGAGCAAGCAAACCATTAATTGCAGTTTGTACTTGATCAATATTATGAGAATACCTTTCATTAGCAAGCCACTGATTACAAATACGCTGTGCTGAAGCTGATGCTGTTGGGTGAATTGAAAGGTAATTGATAATACCTGTTTGAATTTCACTGTGGATGTCTAACATTTTCATAATCACAACCCTCATTTTATAGTATTCCTTAAATAAGTTTAGTTTGATTTAGAATATTTTTCCTACGCTCATTACCTTTGTTTTTACATGTTAACTTCTAAGGATTGTAATTAAGCTCAACACTAATCTATTCACTAAATAAAAATTATAAAAAAGCCTCAATAAAGAGGCTTCGATAAGAGTTAGAACAAGTTTTGCAAAACGTTAGCTAGGTTTACGCGCCAATATTGTCGCAAACTGTAATTTGGCGCCGTTGTGCATAGTACCTACATCTTCATTGTACTTAATGAATTCCCATCCTTTATAAGTTTCACGTAATTGATCCGCTTTTAGGGTGAATGGGAAACCAACAGGACATGGGTGTTCTTCAGTACTCATGGCGCATACAATCAAGTTATAACCACCGGCCACTGTACGCTTTTGCATATCGGCAATAATATCATCAACACGAGTTGGATCCATAAACATTAACGTTACAGTACAGCTAATAAAACCATAGTCTTCACTAAGGTTCGCATTGTTAATGTCGTACACTTGCGCCTTAATATTGTTCATCTTCTCTTCATTAATAATGCTTTGTAGCATACTAATGGCACCGGGATTAACATCTATGGCGGTTACATTAAATCCGAGTTGGCCAAGGTGAACAGCGTTTCGTCCATTTGAACAACCCATATCTAACGTATCGCACGGCTCAATAATTTTACACGCTTCTACCACTTCACTGTGTGTAGGGCTTAAGCCGTAACGGCTATTTAGATCAACTACCATGATAACTCTTAATTTTTGAAATGAGGACGATTATCTTACTACTAATCTTGTCTAATTAACCTTGAATGGTCACGTTTTGATGAGGTAGATCAATATTTATTTTTCTCACTTTAGCCGACATTAATTACAATTGTTAATTCAGTTCAAGCAAGGCTAAAGCGACATTGTGCTTAAGTATATGTTCTTGTTTAAGCGTCTTTCTATAGGTTCGTAGGTTTTCAAATACATTTTGCCAGCGAGCAACTTCTTGATCAGGAATAGTGCTTATCTTTTTTTGTAAAAAAGAGATTGAAGCGCCCTGCTTATACCATTCTTGTTCGTTGCCAGATAATTCCATCGTGATTTCATTTTTATTTTCAACGGTTAACCAATAATCGGCATCACTAGTCAATGCTATTTCAATTCCTTTAGGGTCTAGATCACTAAAACAAACTAAGGGAATATGTCCTTTAAAACGACGAAAAAATTGATAACTGGTGTTAGTTGTTTGTTGTGCTTTAACATCACCTCGATAAAGCCACAAAGCCTTACTTAAATCGATATTACTTTTGATAGAGGCTAAATTAATCGCATTGAGATTAGCCATTACAGTAAGGTTTTCAACTAAAACAATGGCCGAGTGTTCAATAGACTTTATCTCTTCAGCTTTTATATAGATGCCTAACGAAGTTAACGGAGATATTTTGTGGCATTTTTGATTAACGTTTATATCAGTTAAACTATTAATTAAAATGAAATCTTTGCTAACAGCGTAACTATTTTCTTTTTCATTTCGATTTGTTTCTGCTGTAGCAAGTCTGTCTTCTTTACTTGGATACGGATCATTTCTTATATCAACACCATGACTACTCTGCACTTCATTAGTCAGCGCTAAAATATCAGTAAGACTAAACGTCAACCATTGTTTAGTAAGATCAAACTGACCAAAGTGAAACTCTTCATACAACCTTGTTGCAAGCGCAGAATTTTTTATTCGTCCGCCGTTGATATTTTTTTGAATGCTTTTTTGAATTTGATGTTGTGCGAACTTATAAAGGGTTTTGTTTATTGCTGTTTTCATTTTGCATTCCTTTGCGACGACACTATAAATTTTACTAAGCGCTTAACTGAGTTTTAATTCGGTTTTCAATTAGGCGCTTAGTTCGGCTTTTAATTCAGCTCTTAGTTCGATAACTACATCACTATAACCGTAGTTATCTGTAGTGCCTCTTACCGCAACGCCTTTCATTTTTATATTCAAAGCATTTTGCTGAGCGCTGGTTAATTTACAATAACAACTAAAGACCAATTCAATCCAGGCTTTGGGTGCAATGGTTTGTGATTGATCAAGCCACATATTTTGAAACTCTTGATAAAAACTCAGCGCTGAAATAGCGCAGTTATTAATGATCACGCGTTCAAACAATAATTCAGTTTGTTGTTCAAAAAAGTCTTCTTCTGCAGCAATTCTTTCAATTGGTTTTACGCTGACTTCGCTAGTTTCTCTTGCTTTAATTGGCGTAACGACACTTTGTTTACGCAGTGATTGCACCAATTCAAGTAAAGGTTGTTCAATATCCGTTTTCTTGGCATCAACATAACTTTTAAGCGGCATTGGTGGTGCGTATTTTAATGTTTCAGGTAAATTTGGTAACTCAAAAAGATTATCATCCAAGCTAAATTCTGGGTGTTTACGTAAAAAACGCGCCATATTACGTAATTGGCTGGCTTGTTTTTCATCACGACGTAAGCGAAACAAACTAATGCGCATGTTATCAATGATCAAACGCAGCTTAGGTAATATTTGGTTATACCAGTAAACAAAACTCGTTATTTTACGAGCAAACTCATTTGGGCAAGCCAGCCAATCAAGCCATTCATAACAGTCATGTGGGTCTATCTGTTGCAGCTCATTTAGTAATTTTTGCGCATGAGATAAGTAACGTTCATTTTGGCGTATTTTGTTAGACAAGCTACTTACGAAACCAAACTGACTGACAATAGCAAAATGCATTGTGTCTAAGTTATTGTTTAAGCTATCTTTTGTTTCATAGAGTAAATCATCGAGTTGATCTAGATAATACTCGGCATCTTCTTGCTCTTTAGACGTAATGGCTAATTGATAATCGATAACGACTTCATCAATTGCATCAATCACTTTACCCATATCGGTAAGTTGTCGATAGCTTGATTGTTTGCGCATCAGTCGATTTAACATGCGCTTAAGATCGGTTGTTACTCGATACTCGCTAGGAGAATCATCAGGTCTGATCAAGCCAGATTTATGTAACAAACTAAGGGTGTTAGCATCTTGATCGTCACTTGCTATCGAGCCATAAACATAAGCATTGGCAAGCAATTCATTGTACGCACCAATTTGTCTGAGTAAGCTTGCTACCTGATTTGAATCAAAACCAGCCATTAGAACTCTCCATTAAGGCTTGTCATTAAAAAAGTAACTCATCTTGTTGGCTTTTTTCTTGTTCAGGTAAGCTGATCAGCTCGGCATCATTTAAAAACTCAATCAGTAAATAAATTAAGTCAAACCGTGCGGTGGCATAATATCGACTGCTACCGGTATTTTTACGGACAAAATAATGCATTTCTTCAAGCTTTTGAAAAACCATCACTAATTGCTCACGCGTTTCAGTTTTATTGGTTTTGAAAGGCTTTATTGATGTCAGTCTACGTAATTGCTCACTCAAGGTTTGATCATGTTCAAAGGGTTCGAATAGCTCATTGATATTCAAAACAGATTTAGCACGAATAGGTAAATCAGCTTGCGTTGCCGTTAACAGTAAATCTAAAAATTCGACTAAAGGTCTGAAGGTGCTGCGCATTTCACTAAATAAAATACTGAGTTCGTGATGGTTATTTTCATCGACCTGATTAAATGTACAGTAATAAGCATCGGCGCTATCAAGGTAGGTTAGTTTTCTATCTAAATTAGCTAAAAAGTCATTCACTTTGTCATTATGACTTTCAGCTTTTAAGTACAAATATTCGGCTTCATGCGCCGTTTGACAGATAACTGCGCCACAAAGTAGCTTTTGAATACTTTCTTTAAACATGACTTGGCTCCCCTGCTTTATCTTCTTGTGCACTTGTTACTGTTTGATTACGTTGCGCGAGTAATTCGTCTAAACGAGATTGTGGAATATCTGCATGATAAATTTTGTTATCTTTTAACTTATAATGACGGTGATATAAGGACAAAATATGGCGATCTGTTGATGGAGATGCAGATAACATACTGATATGGTTGTCATTAAACATTTGTAATAACAGGTCAATATTTTCTGCTGCCAGTTCGCCAAGCTCATCAACCGGTAAAATTATTTGGCTAGCATGTTTGCTGTCACCACGTAACATCGCTAATAAACCGGCGAATAAAGACAACATAGCTAGATAAGATAAACCTGTTGAGCTCACTTTTTTAAGCTGCTTAGCATTACGCGCGTGTTTTACTTGGCCTTTTTCGACAATAGTAAATTCTAAATCAAACAAGTTATTGTGCGCTAATACAAAACCTTCGTTGGGTAAGTAACTTGCCAGCTTTTGCATAGCGAATACTAAATCATCGGGCACATCCCCCAAACCATCACGCAATTGATCTTTATATAACTCAAACACTTGTGCAAATTTTTGCAAAGGACCCCAGTAATCTAGCTCTTCTTGCTTCATTACTGTGGTTACACTGATATCGGCTAAGGCCTCAAAATGTGCTAACGCAGTCACTTTAGTGGATAAACGTTTACCAATTTGTTTGATACGGCGACCAAAGTTTTCAATGTGCTGATAAAACTCGTTAATCATGGTGGCATTAACAGTAACCAGTTGATAAGTACTTTGCTGCTTTTGTTCGGCACTATTTAACAATTCGCTAATAGGCTCGCGATACTTAAATAAAGCTTTTGCACCTGAGAAGTTGTCGTTATCAAGCAGTAGTTTTTGCCAGTTTTCATAAAGCTCACTGCCAGAGTGATCTTTTCTAAAACGTTCACTAAAGGTATTTAGTTGCGTGGTCAAACGTTTTTCAATGGTTTTAAATTGTTGATAAAAATCATGACAAAAACTGACGGTTAAATCCGCTTGGTTTGCTGGTTCTTGCTCAGATAGTTCACTATCAATCGCTGACATTTCACACAGGCGTTTATTATCATTGAGTTGAACGAGTAAATCATCAGTTGCTTGTTTTTCTTGATTATTTTTTCTGATTAACAGTTTTAAGTCATTAATTTTTGCTGTCAGTTCAATATTACTGTCTTCATGATTTGACTCTAGATTACGCTTGGTAATTTTTCGGTTTTGGTTTTCTTCAACCAAAGCATCACGGTGACAGTAACGTTCTTTAATAAAACTTTGATAGTCTCGTGCTTTTTGGGCAAACACTGCACATTGCTGAAGGTCTTGTTCTAAAAGCACGCGCTTAGCAATACTTTTATCGACTTCACCTTCAGGATCAAGATGTTTAATATCACTGGTTTGCTGCTTTTTAAGTTCAGCGGTACGTTGCTTGGCATTAGTTTTTAATGTGACTAGTTGTTCAGATAATAATGTTAATTGATTATCTCTATCACTTTCAACCACCATGCATTTTTCTAATTTATCATTAGTCAATTCATGCAATTGCTCCGCTTTATTTTCTTCAAAGCTGTGCTGCTTTTTATCAAGGGTTTTTAATTGTTGATTAAAACTTTGTAACTGTGTCTCAATCGTTTGGCGATGAGCTTTAATGGCTAGCTGTTTTTTTACTACCAGGTTTTCTTGTTGTGTTTGCAACTGACCTAAAGTTAATTTTTTTTGATTTACACTTTGTGTATGTTCACTCACGCTAATTTTTAACTGATTAATCTCTTTAGCTATAAATTTAAGATGTTCATCAAGCTGAGAAATTTTATCTGTTTGTGTTTGTAACTTAGTTTCTATTATTTGGCGCTTTTCTCGTAGCTGCGCTTCGTCTAAAAATAATGAATCGTCACAAGGCAGTTGTTGTAAATCTATCGATAAACCATAAAGACTTACCGGAGTATTGTTACTCTCTAGCCACTGCGGATTTAAATCAGTACGCGAAAGTTGCTCTGTAGTAAGTAAACGACCAATAGTATTTTGCCAATCAGCGGCTTGAGGTTCGTTATTTAGGTAATGGTGCAAAGAGTCAGCTTGTGGCAGCAGTTGTAATTCAACTTGTTGATAATCTTGTCGTAATTGTTCAAGATAACGATTTGCTTCACTGCGCAGGGTTAATTGCTGATCTTGTCGTTTATCTAATTGATATTGCTGTTTTTGCAGGGTTGACTCGTGTTGCAGCAATTGATTATAACTTTGCTGTGCCTGAGATAACGCTTGTATGTTTTCTTCAATATCACTCGTTAACTGTGTAGATATTACCGGCTGTGTTAATTGCTGTTGAGCACTACTTAATTGATGTTGTAAGTGTTGCTGATCTTTTTGTAGCTTCAACTCTTCTTTATGAAGTTGGGCATTAAGCGATTGTTCTTGTTGATGAAAAACTTCATTGATATGTGCTAGTTGCACATTCGATTGGCTAGTAATTAGGGCTGACTTTTCTTTATTACTGCTGAAGGCTTTAAGTTTTTCTACTTCAATTTTTTGAATCAGCTTATCAAACTTTTGGCCTATTTTGGTGATATTACCTTCAAAAGCATCAATAACGGCAATAACTTCATTAAGCTCCGCTTGAATTTGTGGTGCTTGCTCGGCCTTGATTTGATAACTACTGGCATCATCGTCATCATAGTTAAGTTTGTCATCATCGAGTAATTCAATTTTACTTAAATCGGCTTCGATTTTGGCATTGAGATCTGATTTAGCTTTTTGATATTGTTCAATGGTATTGGCTAATTCAGTCTCAAGTTTACTGCGAATTGCGATACTGCTTTTTTTAAGCTCGTCTCGTTGTTGTTGCTTTACTTCAAGGCGACCTTGATGCGCTATTGTTTCCGCATGAAGATGTTGTAACTTATTGACTAAGCTAGCAAATGCACTGAAATCGTTTTGCCAAACCGAAATTTTATCAGCTACCTTTTTAATGGCACGACTAGCCTGGATATCAGCAAGCCAGCCAGTTATATCGGCTTTATTTAAACTGAGTTGCTCTTTTTCATCGCTGGTATTACGGGCAAGATGATCACTGGCAATCGCCACTAACATGCGTTTAACTGCTTCAAAATCGAGATTTTTTTCTATAGTACCGTTGATTACTTTATCAATGTGCGGGCAAGCTTGTTCACTAAAAGAAAAACGATTTTGCAGTATTCTTATTTCTTTATGTTTACGGCCACTGCGCAAATTTTGAATAACTTGACGGTATTTATCAATGCCTAAAAACTTTGAACTTTCACTACCGATATTACGGTAGTTTCTCTCTATTTCATTGATAGTAAAAGGCTTAGCTTTGCTACCTTGAGTACTGGAAATAAAATGCTGACTGTCATAAGCACCATCAATAAATTTAAAATGCACACCTCTACCATCACTGGTCGCTAATACTTGGCATTTCTGGCCAAATGGTCTTGCATATTCGTACACTAAAATACTGGATTCGCGTGGTAAGTAAAAATCTGCAAAGTTTTTTGCTTGATCAACCTTACTGACAATATCACTCGGTCGCATACCGTAAAAAAGTGGCAACAAGCGCATTAATGAGGTTTTACCTGCGCCGTTAGTGCCTTCAAGTTGAGTGTGGCCAGTTAAATCAAGCTCGTTGACTTGTCCTTGCCAAAAACTGTCAATAATAATAATGCGTAGCAGCGAATAGCCATGTTCTGCCATAGTGTAACCTTAGAGAAATTTAGTGAATGTCGATAATGTTAATGAAGAGGTTTTACTTTCAAAACTAGCGCGGGATCAATTTTGACATTGAACCAGTTTATACGCCAGTCTAAATGAGGTCCGGTTGCCCTGCCACTTTTACCAACTGCGGCGACTACTTGCCCTTGCTCAACAGTATCACCTTGTTTTACATAAGAATTACTTAGATGTAAAAAGGTAGAACTTACGCCATGACCATGGTCAATAATCATGGTTCCACCCGAGTAAAACATATCGGGTACCCAAAGTAATACTGTACCTGATGCCGGAGCTTTAACCGGATCGCCAGTGTTACCAGCATAATCTAAACCAAAGTGTGGGTTTTTAGGTACGCCGTTATAAACACGTTGGCTACCATATACGCCTGTGATTGTCCCTTCAATGGGTGGAATAAAACCTTGGGCAAAATAGTTGAGTGAACTGGCAACTTTTCGAGCTGTTTTAACCTGCTTGCTGTCTTGTCTCGCTCTGGCAACCGATTTTGGGTTGGGTTGCATGATGCTTTTTTTAATACCTTCGATACGCTGAATATTATAACTGCGTTTTTCGGGCGTTAATGTTTTCTCTACCCGATCACCATTAACCGAGGTGATCACTAATTGATAGCTTTGTTTGTCATCACGGGAAAAGCCAAAGGTATAATCACCGAATTTTGAAACGGTGATCGCTTTACCATTTAAGGACACTGTATTTTGCGCTAATGTTTTACCAACCAGTAAACCGCCCTGCTTAATTTCACCGGTTAATGCTATCTGTTCTTGCGCTGCCACTGCTTCAGAGCTGGCAGTAAAACTAGTGATAAGTGCTAAGGAAATTAAGGTTTTGCTTAATGTTTTAGCTAAAGTATTGTTTATCGGGTTAACCATGAACAATTGCCCCTTTAGCAACGCCTTCATAAGCAATAACTTTCACTTCGTTATCTGCCAGTTCGCTATGTTGTGCTTTTATTTGTCTTAAAATAAAGTCTGCTAATAATTCTACCGTTGAATCACAATCAACTACATCAAGTACTTTGCTATCAACGGCGATATCAAATCGACCTTGAGGTGCATGGTAACTAAAATATTGGTGATCGGGTGTTAAATTGTTTATTGCTTGAGCTGATAGCTGAATATCGTTGACAGAAATTCTGTCGGCTTCACTGGCAATATAAATATCTTTCCAGCGCTGACACCACGCAGCTTCTAACTTAGCGCTTCGTTCGCCATCAACTAAAATTTGAATTTTAGAACGGTGACCATGCGCAATACGTTGACAATTACCATCATGTAACTTTAAGCCATGAGTATAATGATAATAATCCGTTGGAATATTTTCAGGACGCAAGACAAGTGTCAAACCTTGTACGTTATCTGGCAAGTGCGCCAAAATAATAGCCGTTAAGTGTTTAGTCACCTCAGGTATCGTGATGGTTAAACAATCGATTGAGGCAAAAGCACACGCTGGAGATTGTAAATAGTAACTTGCTGCATCACTGATAAAGTCTATCGTTTGATGACCGTCATTATGCGGCGATTCTGCCAAGGTTAATGCTTGCTCTTGAATAGGTAATAACAATTTATGGTCAACAGCATCATCAATAATGGCTTTGATTTGCTTTTTTACTACGGCAAAATCAAGCACCATACTCATTTCGTTTAACGATCCATCGAGTAACACATCCACAATCCAGCTCTCACCAACTATACCGCGCTGTTTACACAGGTATGAGAAATCAATAACGGTAAGATCATCTACAAATAATTGCATTTTTTTCCTTATATTAAACTTAGGTTTACTTTTAGCTCTCTAATCATTTTTACAGGGTTAACTCATACCAAGCCACTTGAAGATACTTGTTTCAGGTAGCTTGGGGTTAATCATTAACCTTCTACTTGCCACAAAATATCTTCATCGGCACGAACAGGTACAACAACATCATCGCCAAAGCTCATTGTGGCTGGTACTTTCCATGCTTTTTTAACTAAGGTTATTTTATCTGTGCTTACCGGTAATTGATAGAAGTTTGCACCATTAAGGCTGGCAAATGCTTCTAATTTATCCAATGCATTTTCTTGTTCGAATACTTCGGCATATAACTCAATCGCTGCGTGGGCAGAATATACACCTGCACAACCACAAGCAGACTCTTTGGCATGTTGAGCATGTGGCGCAGAATCAGTACCTAAGAAGAATTTTTTGTCGCCACTGGTTGCTGCTTCTATTAACGCTTGTTGATGCGTGTTGCGTTTTAAAATAGGTAAACAGAAGTAATGTGGACGAATACCACCAACTAACATGTGATTACGGTTAAACAATAAATGATGAACGGTAATAGTAGCGCCAACATTCTCACCAGCAGCTTTAACAAAATCTACCGCATGTTTAGTGGTGATATGCTCTAACACGATTTTCAGATTAGGGTAATTAGCAACTAACGGCTGTAAAATTGTATCAATGAACACTTGTTCTCTATCGAAAATATCAATATCAGCAGCGGTTACTTCGCCGTGAATTAATAGTGGCATACCAACTGATTGCATTGCTGCAAAGACGTCAGTTAAATTGGCAACATCAGTTACACCCGATGAAGAGTTTGTCGTTGCACCTGCTGGATATAGTTTTGCCGCATAAACTAAACCTGCTTCTTTCGCTTCAATAATATCTTGTGCGCTGGTGTTATCTGTTAAATATAAAACCATTAATGGCTTGAAATGAGCACTAGGTGCTGCTGCCATAATTCGCTGATAGTAACTTTCTGCTAAAGCTGCATCTGTTACAGGAGGTACTAAATTTGGCATAATAATAGCTCTACCAAAATAACGGCTAATATCAGCTACGGTGTTTTTTAATACGGCGCCGTCACGTAAATGTACATGCCAATCATCAGGACGAGCGATAGTTAACGTGTTAATTGAGGTATTTCCTGAACTATTATTTTCATTTGTCATGATTTAACTTCCAATTTTTCTAATTACAATTTAGGTACAATCAAATTACCGTTGATTTTCGAGAAGTGATATTCATTCATTCAAATCAAAGGTAACTAATTGTTTTATATGTTTAAATTACACTGGTAAATATTGTAAAATAAAAGTAACGCGACACCAGTAAAGTAACGTGTTACCAAAGTAGTCTACTATTTATTGTTCGTTGTTCTATTCACTCTCGACTTTTTCACTATCAAGAAGCGCCATTAACTGTTCTTTTAAATTCGGCGGTACTTTATAGATCACTAACGAGTCATTATGCGGATTATAAACGACATCTTCACCAAAATGGCTACGCTCAAAGCTTAAACTTATGCCATTACCGTAACCTGAATATTTAGTGATTTTGTTCACCACTGCTTGTTCATGCGGAAACGATTCTTCTATGGGGTATGATTGCGTTTGGCAGAACTGATAAAAATCTTGTTCTGATCCTGCACTTTCAATAACTTTACCTACCTCTTGAAGTGATACATCTTGAGAACTCGCTTTTTGCTCTTTACAGTAACTGAGCAAATCTTTACGTGTTTTTTGCTTTTCTGCTGGGTCTAATTGATTAACTGAAACATAATCTTCAACCGCTTGTACTAATGTTTGTGTTTGCTCTTTCGAGTTTAAACCTTCCTCACAGCCTAAAAAGTCTAAAAAGAAGTCAGATACTTTACGACCGGCTCTGCCTTTAACAAAAGAAATATAACGGTTGCCTTGGCTATTGTCTTTGTAATCGAATAAATCAATTCGAGCAGCGAGTTGTAATTTATTTGTATCTAGGTGCTGCGCGGCTGAAATATTTAACTCGCCGTCAACGCTGTAATGCTCTGAAACAGGGATAACCGCAACAAATAAGTAACGACCACCCATGTATTCATAATGACATATAACAAAATAACCTGTCTCTTCTATGTCATATTTTTCGATTTCATTTTTTAATACATTGCCCGCCTGCACACTAAAATCATAAAAATTTTGTTGTTCAGTTAAGTAGCTTTCCATTAAATCAACAAAGCGCGCTGAATCACCTTCACTAGGCATAGATGAAAAACTGCCATAAGCCTTACTACCCTTTGCATTATAAATGGCATGTAAACCATCAACAAAGTTAGTTACCTTCGCATTTTCTTGTGCGAATTCAGTATTTTCTGGCCCTAGGCGTAATACTACTTCACCTGTTCCTTCTTTTTTAGACAAAAAATGTAGTGCAATGTTATTAATTATTAAGCTCATATGATTCTTATGTTCAGTTACTGATGTTAATTAAAGTTGGTGTTTTGTACTACTGCTGCTGCTATTTTTATATCAGGTATATATTAAAGTGTGCAGGCTTTTGATAAACTAGAGAAATTAAATTTATCATTAACGAAAACTATTATTATGCCTATTGTATCTAAATATTCGAACGAACGTGTAGAAAAAATTATCCAAGATTTGTTAGATGTTCTTGTGAAAGAAGAAGTAACACCAGATTTAGCCCTAATGTGCTTGGGTAACGCTGTTACTAACATTATTGCCCAAGTACCTGAAAGCAAACGTGTTGCTGTTGTAGACAACTTTACTAAAGCCTTAAAACAATCGGTTTAAACCCTTTTATTTAATTTTACCTGCAACAAGAAGAATTATTATCAATGGTTTCATTTGATACAAAAAGCTACAGTAAAAAACTATTACATTTGATCAGTTGGAGCCATTGGTTCACATTTTTCAATATTTTAGCAGCAATTGCTCTCTCCTCTTACTATTTATTTAGTGAAGCTGCGCCAACGACACTCTTTGGCCAAGCTTACTTAATAACTACCTGGGTGAGTCATATTGCGTTTCTAACCTTTATGAGTTTTGTTTTGGTGTTATTTCCTTTAACACTGATCCTGCCACACACAAAGTTTATTAGAACCAGTGGCTCTATCATTTTTACCATTGGTTTATTACTTTTGGTATTAGATGGTTTTATCTATAGTCGCTTGGGTTATCACTTAAATGCTTCTTCTAGTGCACAAATTATAAGCTTGATACAAGAAATAGCTCAAGAAAACAACCTGTTGTATACCTTTATTGGTGCTCTGGCTATTATTGTTTTAAGCTTTGAGTTCATCGTAAGTAATTACGCGTGGAAACATTTAAAGCAATTACAAAAAACAATTTTTGCTCGTTTTGTTATTTTTGCTTTAGTCTTATCATTCTTCTTTAGCCATATAAGTCATATTTGGGCTGATGCTAACCTTGATTATGATATTTTACGTCAAGATACGGTTTTACCATTATCTTATCCAGCAACAGCAAAAACATTACTTACCAAATACGGTTTATTTAACATTGAAGATTATATAGAGCGTAAAAATAGCCCACTATCATTTAGTCATGCTATTCCTACTTACCCGACTATTGATTCTGGTCTTTGCCTCAGTGAAAATGCTGATCCCCCCCCGACTAATTCAACTTTTTTGATTCTAACGGAGCAACAAGTATCGGTTACTCAGCTTAATCAATTTATTAACCGAGCCAGTGCTACCACCTTACATTTAACCAACAATATTGATACTGGTCTTAAAGATGATGCTTGGTTTAACCTGTTATATTCTTTACCGAGTATTTATCAAGAAGATATTTTAAAGCAAGGTGTTAAGCCACTTTTGTTTCAGCGCCTTGACCAACAAGCCCTTACAACGAGCTTAACGGTTATCTCTGATGAATTTTCAGCGACAGTCCCACAAGATAACTCCCCATCTGAAAATGATGCTGTAATTGAGCCTCGTTGGTTCGAAGCATTATTCAGTGAAAAAACGGAACTAGAAAATGTCTCAAGTTTACTGTTTGCTGAAAAATTAAATAATAAAGCACCGGGTTTGCATATTATCTACTTTAAAAATAGCCTTGCTGTTGATGCTAATAAAGCAGTAAAAAATAATAATCAATACCAATTTGAGTTGTTTATTGATGCTTTGTTGTTAGCTCAAAAACAAAAAAGTCAAAAAGATATTATTTGGATTAGCTCTATAGGCAATCAAAGTAACGAAACGCGTTTAAATACCAAACCTGCGTTATTTATTTACCCGCAGCCTGGCAAGGTTCGCCATAAGGATGTAAGTTTTAACACCAGTAATATGGACTTACAGCCAACGTTGATGAATCAATGGTTAGCGTGTAACTTTACCATTAATAGTAATGGTAGTGATTTACCAGCCTTGAATAAAGATAGAGTTATTGCCAATACCACTGATAAAGGCATTATTATCTTCGATAAAGATAAATCTGTTTTTGTTGACCAAAATGGCAACTTTCAAAGTTATTCGCGTCAATTTTCATCGCCAATAACCGTTAATTCTGACTTTCCATTAATGATTGATGGTGTACACTTTATTAAACTGTTTACCCAGCAAGAAAAGCCGTAAAGGCTTTAACAAAGGTGTTTGAGTGTAATATTGAGTAATAGTTAGCCATTTAGTTCATCCAAACTAACTATTCTCTTAATTGTCATTGCATTACGTTGATAAATCATTAATATACAAGCGGTAAACTTGTTAAGCCCTAGAGTTTACATTGTCGGGGTATAGCGCAGCTTGGTAGCGCGCGCGCCTGGGGGGCGTGAGGTCGACAGTTCGAATCTGTCTACTCCGACCATATTAGTAAAACATAAAGCCACTTAACAGTAGTTGTAATGACTATTCAAGTGGCTTTTTTGTGTCTGTTGTTTGAGGTAAATTTGACGGACTAACTGAAAGTTGATTGTGTCTAACACATGCCTAACACTCAACTAATTATTTTCAATTATGTTTTATTGGTCATTTCCCTACCTACCGTCAGTTGTAGTTTTTTGCTGACTATCAAATGTTACGTTTAACTGAATGAGTACAAACACCCAAAAGTATCATGAGGTGATATGTACACACCCATCTCTAGCCTGCATTAGCACGGCAGGCAACAAAGTTATCCATATTTTTTAGCCATTCATCATCTTTTTCAAACAAAAACCGCTTTTCACTCAGTATTGACTTCACTTTATCCAATGAGTTTCCAGCCGCCAGCATACCCGTTAATTGATATCGCGTAGCTCCTGCATCATAAGGGGCTAGTTCTACTGCTTGACGAAAATCGGCTAAGCCATCCATACCCCGCCTAAATTGCACCATACCGCGTAATAGATAGGCATCCACCTTCAACGGTATACGCGTGACGGGATTGGTTAAAACTCGGCTAAAACTGTTGTGTGCAGCTTGCCAATCGCCTCGAAGCACTTGAAAAATACCGCCAGCCATATCGGTGAATTCAGAGGTTTGCTTCGATATCTTAGGAAGTGACACGTAGCCTTCATTATTTTCACTACGCAATTTGGTAGGGGCGTTGGGTAAGTGGCGATTAAATTCTAGAAATTGTAGATCGTCACCTGTGTAGCCTATTACCTTCTTACTATGAATTGACGGGGTAATAGGCAATCCTTTGACTTCACGAAATCTTGCCACTACAGCCTCATCTAAAACTATGCCCGCCATATTGTAGCGACGTCTTGGCAACGGCGTGTAGAGCTCCTGTTCTCCGCATAGTAATGGCCAAACCTCGAGGTTTTTTTGACGAAAATCGCAAGGCTGATTGACATTGAAATCACAACCTTTGTGAGAAGATTGGTAACTAGGAAGCAATATATCGACTTCAACTACCACTTCACTACCAAATTGCTGTGTGTTGCCTAGAACAATCATTTGGGCAAGTAAGTTATTCGATTGTGCGATGCTAAGCGCCTGTTTGTATTGGCTCACACCGTAAGCCGCACCGTCCCACTTGATCATGCCTCGTCCAAAATCTAAGTTTTGAGGATTATGTGGCCAAGGCTTTTTTCGTGTTGTTTGCGCCAGTTCCAGCGAAAGTACTGTGCTTACATTTCGGCCCAATGACTCTTGGCCCGTAAAGGCAGGAAAATACACAGTAATTTGATCGGGGTTAATCTGCGCTTTAAGGGGCAAGAAGCATCCAGTCAAGCAGAGGCAATATACTAGGACTCTCATCGATTGCACTCCACTCTAAGGGCTTGAATGCTATCTACAATCATTGTTTCCAGCTTTTCGCCGAGTTCGGGTTGCTGCTCGGAAACTGCTTTAGCACGCTTTTGTGCTTCACTTAGTAAGGCTACTTTTGAGGTAAAATGCGTACATTGCACATCAGGTTGATTAGCAATGGCATATAAAATGGCAACTGAGTGACTATCAAAAGTAGTATCATAAAATTTTCCTACTAAAGGCAATTGTAAGTCGATCACCTTCTGTTTGCTCGGCGATTCGATTTCTCCCCAATAGAGAGTTGTGTGAATGTTGGGTACATCACCACGATCATTTACTACACCAGTAAGTAATGCCAATGCGCCAGTATCTCGCCAATACCTTTGTTTTAGCTGGGAATTTCCAATTAGGTCTGCTGGGCGGCGCAACTTTTTGTTTTTGTCCATTACGGGTACAACCATAAGGGCATTTAATGCGGGCCAGTCATCACCCAGTGCCAGTTCATCTGACAACCTTGGCATTTTTTGTTCTAACACATAGCGAAAGTCCTCAAACAAGGCTACACGCTGTTTAGTCGTGGTCAGTCCATATTGAAATAGATGTATATTTGCGCGCGGCTCAGCCGTTGAGTGGGAAGCCGTTATTACTAAAGCTAGGCCTATTAAGACTTTGGACAAGGACATTTCACATCTCTAAACGAAGATTTTTGGTTGAAAGAAATACTGTACAAACGAACTTGAACAATACACGTTTCTTGCTGACGGGCTGAGTATGGCGCCAAGCCTCCAGGACTTATATGATCATCTGTGGTCAATAAAATTGAACGCGTCTGTCCGCCTTCTATAAGCTTTTTTTCTGCACTAAGCTGCATTTGAAGCGGCTTAAATTTTCCTTTGTTAGTGGTAAATTCAGCATGGGTAAAAATAGCAGCGCGATTCCCCTGATTACTGGCAAATAATTCAATTTGTTTTGCCATACACGCGGCCAAGGTAAATTGTAAATCTGATGTTTTTGTTTCTAATTTATCGTAGATAAATGCGAATGCAAGAGTAGAAATAGGTACCAATGCAATTAAACTATTGAGCATACTGCTTGACAACCAACGATATCCAAGGCTTTGAAATTCACCACATTTGGTACACTTCTGGGCTTTTTCCGGTATAGGATGTCCACAAACTCGGCAGTCCATCATTATCGCTCAAATCCCAACTGTTTAAGCAAAACAGAACTAATTTGTCCATCGATCTCCATACCTTTATCATGCTGAAAAGACCGGATAGCTCGACGCGTATTGGGCCCAATGATGCCGTCGGCAGTACCCGCGTCGAAGCCCATAGAATTAAGTTTTTCCTGTACTGCACGGATTAAGTTTTCTGGCCAATGTGTGCGATCTGATGGGCGGTGTAAAAGTTCGCCACCAAAGGATGCAGACGTATAAATGGAAGTGACAAATAGAGCTACTAAGCCCTTCAGAAGTCTGCGTTTTGAACGAGAGGTTGTTAATGGCAAAGCGTTTTCCCTAATGCTATGAATGAAGTGTGGTTGCGAAGCTGTAGAATGACAAAATCTTGCAATTGAACAATCCACCGCTGAGCTAAGTATAGTCAAAAACAATAATTTTTATAATAAAACTTAGACATGATGAAAAAGTGATATTAAATATGTGAAATATGGCGAGGGAGTTGCATTTTAAAATAGTGATTTACTTTGCTGCTCAATGTCTAATCAAAATTTGACTGTTGGCGCACGTTTTTAAGGCTATGTTTCATCTGAAATGTGCACAAGGTTATGATAGATACCACTCAAGCTGGTTTAACCAATCAACGCATATAATTAAACACCCATGTATCTATATAATT
>MAAB01029704.1_pt1 | contig 22879 bp, 22 predicted proteins | sample 1115991 | NCBI WGS metagenome assembly MAAB01 (sample SAMN04961124, study PRJNA320927) | seawater metagenome | isolation source: sample BD02T18 sea water enriched with oil for 18 days | place: USA:Gulf of Mexico | collected 2013-07-27
ACGTCCTGCATCATGCGTCTTTGTGACATTTCATATTGAGTTCGGCGAATTCGACCTTTAATTTCGGGACTCCCTTCAGTCCCCTTGTGTTCATCCTTAATTTCTTGTTTGGTCATTTTTAACTGCCGGTTGTGATTCCAAACTTGGTACGGCGCATCAATAATTACAATAATTCCAATGGATAAAGCTAGCACCAAAAACATCCATTGTAACATAGTGATGGCATGTTCAAAGTTAGTAGGAATAGTCTCACGGCTCAAGCCTAGAATTTCTTCGAACAAACCACTAAGCAGTAAAAAAGCAACGACAAAAACTACAAAGAATTTTAAGATTGATTTAACAAGCTCTACTGCAGCCTGCACCCCAAACATACGCTTAAAGCCTGCTATCGGCGATAATTTACTTGCTTTTGGCATCATAGCATCACCAGAAAAGCTCATTCCCCCAAGTAGTGTATTACCAACAAACGCCGCAAGCATGACGATTAAAAAAATCCAAAGTAATGGGGGGATAACTTGGAAAACACCATCATTAATAACTTTAAACAACGCATTAACATCCATTGCTTCTTCACGACTCAAACTAAAAAGGTGACTCATCATATTAGCCATAGAGTTAGCTAAAGCTTTTCCCATCAACAGCATGGCGCACGCACTCCCTACCAGAACAAAAAAAGTTCCTAGATCTTTAGAACGAGCAATTTGACCTTTCTTACGAGCATCGGTTAGTTTTTTTGCCGTGGGTTCTTCAGTTTTTTCACCGCTATCAGAATCAGCCATTTACGTTGCCTTACAATCAATAAGATAACAACTGAAATCAAGTGCACGTTGCCACTGTAATTCAAAGTGAGTAAAAAAATTACCAAAGGTCAGCCACATAATAAGTAAACCAGCCATCATGGTAATAGGGAAACCAATAGCAAAAATATTAAGTTGAGGGGCGGCTCTTGTCATGATACCAAATGAAAAATTGATTAGTAGCATGGCAGTGATTGGCGCTAATGAAAGTGATAATGCGGTCGCAAACATCCAACTGCCCCATTCAACAACCTCACGATACTTAATGCTTGATAAATGCTCTGTCGGAATGGGTAAAGTATCAAAGCTGGCGACAACAAACTGCAAATATGCAAGGTGCCCATCCATCACCCAAAAGAGTAATGAAGATAAAATGAGAAAAAATTGCCCAATGGCTGGGACATTCATACCACTTGCGGGATCAACTAACGAAGCAAAACCAAGCCCCGATTGCATTGCAATAATTTGTCCAGCCAGCGTAAAAGTATTTACTACCATAATAGTAACAAAACCGAGCATCACACCAATTATCATTTGTTGTCCCAATAAAATAGCGGTATTGAGGGACATTAGATTCGTTACACTAGCGGGGGGAATTGCTGGCATCACAGCAACGGTAACACTGATACATAAAAAGACTTTTACTCGTCCTGGAATGGTTTTTGAACTAAAACCTATCATTGTCATAATCAAAGCCGAAACACGACTAAAAGGCAGAATAAAATCTGCCATATACTGATTAATAACTGACTCAGTAAATTCCATCAAACAGCTCTAGTCATTAAGGTGCCTTTGCACATAACTAAACAATCACACTGGGAATACTAGCAATTAGCCGGATAGTATAATCCATCACTTTTTGTACTAACCAATGCCCGCCAATAATTAACGCAAGCAAGGTAACAATTAACCTTGGCAAGAAACTTAAGGTTTGCTCGTTAATAGATGTTGCTGCTTGAAAAACAGCCACCATTAAACCTACGGCTAAACTCGGCAGGATAATAGCGCAAACTAGAATGATCACAAGTAATAATGCATCGCCTAGCATATCTACATAGATTTCTGGTCCCATAACTTACTCTCTTTTACTTAATTCGTTTTGTACTTCATCAAATAAAACCGCTGTAATTGCTAGTTAATTACCCATTCCGTAGCTAGTAGCGATAGTACCAATAACTAAATTCCAACCATCAACCAAAACAAATAACATCAATTTAAAGGGCAAAGACACAATCATTGGTGAAAGCATCATCATACCCATCGCCATTAAAATACTCGCTACGACCAAATCAATGATCAAAAAAGGGATAAAGAGGATAAAACCAATTTGAAAGGCAGTTTTTAGTTCACTAATAATAAAGGCAGGAATAATTACTGTCATGGGCAAGTCAGTAGGTTTATCGACAGTATCAATACCAGCCATTGCAGCTAAAGTATCAAGATCTTTAACCCTTGTCTGCTCTAGCATGAAAGCCCGTAAAGGTACTTTACCCAAATTTATCGCTTCAGTAGAAGTTAACGTTTCAGATAAATAAGGTTGAATAGCGGTTCTATCTATTTGATTATAAACAGGCGTCATAATAAAGAGAGTCATAAAGAGGGTTAAACCAATAATTACTTGGTTAGATGGGGTTTGTTGCAGACCAAAGGCTTGCCGTAAGATTGCCATCACCACAACAATGCGGGTAAACGAAGTCATCATAATAACAGCCGCTGGGATAAAACTCAGCGCTGTCATAAAAATTAAAATCTGTAAATTTACCGAGTATTCCTGTGAACCATCAGGATTAGTTGTAAGCTTTAATGCAGAGAGAGATAAATCTTCAGCAAACGCACCGAAACTCAAACTAAGTAAGGTGAGTGCAATAATAGTGAATAACGAAATTCTTTTCATGGTTTGTTGTTAATCCCTAAAAAACCTGATTTTTAAATAATGGTATTGAAATTTTTTATTAAAGAAGATGCATTTTACACTACGACTTTTTTGCCAAGAGAAAAGACATCATGCTTTTTGGTAGCTCAGTGGCTTTCATCGTTTGTGTCGCTAATGGCTCTTCTAGTCGTTCGATTAACGTTACTTGTTGCGCAGTAACTCCTAAGAGCAATTGTTGCTCACCCGCCTGAATAACAACCACACGTTCTTTCGCACCTAATGATAAACTCGTTACCAACTTTAACTGGCTAACACCTTGCTGTGTCAGGTTAAAGCGCTTCAACACAAAAGCGCAAATGATTATTAATGCTAATACCATTAACAAAGAAAGTATCATGCTGCCAGCATCCATATTTTCCATAACACGCCTACCGACTTCAGGGTTGTCGTTATTTAGTTCTTGTGAACTAGAGACTTGTTGAGTTAATCCTTGCTGGTCTGATATTTTCTCTAGACTATCTTGTTGAATTGTACTGCCAACATTTCTACTGTGCTGAGTGTTATCTTGTAGCTCAACACCTTGCTGAGATGTAACGTCATCATTGACTACATTTTCACTAACAGCAGGGTTAATTAACCTGCTCTGAGTACTATTTTCTTGTGCTAAAACCATTGTAGATAGTAAACAACAACTAAAAGTCAGTAATATGCGTAGTGTTTTTAATATCATATTGATTTTATATCTCTATTTACTTCATCTTCAATAAATTGCTTTATTTTAACTTTTTAATACGTTCGACTTGACTAACAACATCCGTTAAACGAATACCAAACTTATCATTAACAACCACAACTTCACCATGGGCAATTAGCGTACCGTTAACTAATACATCAAGTGACTCGCCCGCTACTCGATCTAGTTCTACCACCGAGCCTTGGTTTAACTGTAACAAGTTTCTGATACTAATATTACTTCGACCTACTTCCATTGAAATAGTCACAGGGATATCTAAAATAGCATCGAGCTTTCTTTTTTCATCACCAGTAATTGGGTTGTCATCTGGGGTTAATTCTTCGAGGTCTACAGTTTTAGCAGCACTTGCTTCCGCTTGCTCATCTAATGCCTCATCCCACATACTTAGGTCTTCATCTTTATCGTTACTCATACCACTGGCCTCAATTTATAATTTTGTTCAAATAGATCAACTTATACCCGCTCCACTTGAAGATGCTCGTTTCAGGAAGTCTGAGCGATACATAATCAAGGCGCATTTTTTTATTAAGGGTTATTCCCTTAAAAAGAAATGCAACGCTGAGTATGATTTGCTCAGCCGTCCCCAAGGGGCTGGTTTAGAAACGCTTTATACTGCGTTATTGATTTCGACAATAGAATGACTATTTTCTTCAATCAATGCCTTGCCTAAAGGCGTTTATAATTCCAGCTGAATCATGCATCTTCAAGTGGAACGGGTATTACAAGTCATCTTCTAACAGGTGAAGTTCTGCATCACTATCAAGGCGTTTACCACCTTTGGTTAAAATAGTAAGTTCAGATTTAGCTGACTCTGGTCGCCTAATTTTCGATTCGATTTTTAATGCTACATTATCTCGACTACGGCCCAACTTAGCTCTAAAAGTTGGTAAGTCTTCAATTAGCACAGTAATATTATCAGGCATTTCAATCGGTATAATATCTCCCGCCTGTAATTCCATCACTTGACTTAAGGAGATATCTACCTCAATAAACTTAGTATTTATGTTTACAGGGACATCCATAATTTCATCACGTAACGCTTTAGACCAACGCATATCGGTGTCTTCTTTATCACTTTGCACACCAGCATCTAACAACTCACGAATAGGCTCGAGCATAGAATATGGTAGGGCTATGTGGAAATCCCCGCCACCACCATCCAACTCAATATGAAAGGAGCTAATAACCACAACTTCCGTGGGACTAACAATATTTGCCATTGAAGGGTTAACTTCTGAGTCTAAGTATTCAAAAGAAACATCCATCACTGGTGACCACGCTTCTTTATAATCTTCGAAAACAAGCTTTAATAGCATCTGAATAATACGACGCTCTGTTGGTGTAAATTCACGACCTTCTATTTTAGCGTGATAACGACCATCACCGCCAAAGAAGTTATCTACCAAAATAAACACCAAACGTGCTTCCATTGTAATTAATGCTGTCCCTTTTAAAGGACGAAATCGCACCATATTCAAGCTAGTCGGTACAAATAGAGTATGTATGTACTCACCAAACTTTATCATTTGGATACCATTAATAGAAACTTCTGCGGTCCTACGCATCATATTAAATAAACTAATCCTCATATGACGAGCAAAACGTTCATTAACCATTTCCAGCGTCGGCATACGGCCGCGCACAATCCTATCTTGTGAAGAAAAATCATAATCAGAGGTGCCATCGCGCGATTGTACGACATCCTCAACTATTTCTTCTTCTTCAACATCATCAACACCATGTAAAAGGGCATCAATTTCGTCTTGGGATAATAAATCACTCACTCGATAGTCTCTTCTTATTTACTTTGCTTAATGTTAACTAAAACAATGGGCGCTTCGGCCGGTAAACTTAACTAATTATTGCATAACAAAACCTGTGAAAAGTACTTTTTCAACGGTTTTATCACCTTCTACATCTGTCATGATTTTTTGCACTGCTGCTAACGATTGCTGTTTTAACGCAACTTTTCCAGCACTAGTAGCCAGATCATCGGCATTAGCTTGTGAGAATACACCTAACAAAGTACTTTCTATTAGTGGAATATGCATCTTTGCATTCTCTTCGTTGTCACCACCGCGAACGAGTAGTTGCGCCCGAATTTCGACAAAACGGTCTCTAGCAGCTCCAGGCACATTAAACCGAAATGGTCTTGGCATTGGTACATACAGAGCAGATCCTAACTGTGCCCCCGAATCAACTTTAGCTACCTCACCAGAATCACTATCTAATGCAGCATCTAATTCTGCTTGACTAGCATTATCGCCACCGCCCATAAAGAAAAAATAAGCACCTGCACCACCACCGAGTAAAATAACGACAGCGATAATGATGATCATCATCTTTTTCTTTTTACCTGAATTATCTAGCTCTAATTCGCCTTCTTTACCAGTATCTTTATCATCTGCCATGAGAACCCTTTAAATTATACAGCCACAAATAGTGATAAGAATAAGTGACTAATTAATGACATAGTGTTTATGAATAGACTATATCCTTGAATAGTCTTTGAGCCAATGTGTTTTCATCAATTAAGCATAGTAATCTACGCCAGTTGCAGAAGAATCGAACAATTGTGCTGATAAAACATGCTCTACCTTGTCCTCTTCATTGTTAGCGCCATTGGCAAGCAAAGAACCGTTGTCATTATTTCTTTCTAAGCTCTGTTCATTTGCGCTCTGTTGCTGATCTTGTTGTTCAACATTAGCTCCACCGACATCAACACCTTGCTCCGACAGCATATCCTTTAATTTATGCATATTTTGTTCTAAAGCATCTTTTGCTTGCTGATTTTGCACCACAAAATTAACGGAGGCTTGCTCGCCTTGCAAGTTGACACGTACTTGCATATTACCAAACTCTGGCGGATCTAACGTTATATCAAATTGCTGCATCTTTTGATTAATAGTTAGCATTACTTTATCTTTTACCGCATCAGCAAAGTCTTTTCTAAAAATGGAAATTGTTTCTTGCTGAAGCTGGATATTATTTTTCTGTATTTGTACAGTATCACTGGCGACATTATGATTTAATACTTCAGAGACTTGATGTTCAAAATAGGCATCATTACTTTGTTTTGCTTGAGTTGCTTGTACTGTTTGAGCTTGTAGGTCTGCTGCTGTACGCAAGGTAATATTATCAATTACCTTACCTGTGGTTTTTACACTCGGCTCTGAGGGCTTACTCTCAGAAAAAATAGCAGAGTCGATAGCTTCCTCACCCGCTTGATCTACAACTTGCTGTTCACTACTCTCTGCCTCTGCTTTTTTTTGCACTTGAGATTGTTGTAACGCTTGTATTTGAGCTGCGGTCATCTCAGGTTGTTTTTCTTTAAGCGCTGCCGGTTGGTTTTTCAGACTAGGCTCTATCAATACCGCATTTGCGTTTAATGCCCGCTCTACATCTATTTTATCGGAATTGACCTTGCTTAATGGAGTGGTTGCAGTCTCCCGAACATTCGAATTTTCCTTTAAGGGTGGTACCGAGTTAATTACAGTACTTACCGTCGATTCATCAGCAACACTATCTGGACTTTTAGTTAATTCAGCTGGTATATCATTTTTAGACTGAATAGTTTGACTTGCTTTGCTTTCACCTTGAATTAGCTCAGCTTTACTAATAGTTTTATTAGTCGCGTGAGAAAGTTCTTCAGCTATCAAATCCCCCTCTGCGATAGGTTCAACAGGCAATTGGAATACCTCTGCTTCGCCTTGCTCTGACAGCTGGTTTTTATTGGCCTGTGGCGCTCCCGCTGTCAAGTCAGTTATGTTGTTTTTTGCTTGGGCTGTAACGAGTTGAGCATTAACTAACTGTTCGCTCGTAATGCTTTGACTCTTAGTCGTGTTTTGCTGTGCTTGTAGCAACAACTGGTAATCTTTTAATATTTGGTCATTTGATTGCGTTGCCACTGCATTATTACTTTTGATCTGCGTCCGAGCCAAAAGCTGCTCTTTTGAAAATGCACTTAACTTATGTTCAGTTGGCAGTGCTATGCTATCATCTTCAAAATTTGCCCCTGTAACGGTTTGACTACTGGCCTGAACATCAACCAGTTTATTTTTAACAGGCGCCTCAGTATTATTAACATCAGCATTACTCGATACATCTTCACGAATCGTCTCAGATTTAGCTAAGGTTTGGTCGCTGTTATAAAGTAATGAAATAAACTGCTCAGATTCAGCTAAAGATCCATTTTTTAATGTCGCAGCCGTATCTGCATCACTTTCTTTTCTCTGCTTTCCATCTAATCCAGTGTCTTCGTTGGCAAGGTTTACATCGTGCGACTGTTCAACGTCACTTTCTTGGCGATTATTAACCGCGATCACATCACTTTGTTCTTGAGCGGCAATAGTATTAGCCTTAGTTGCCGCAACAGTTTGCTCTGTTACTGTCGACTTTGTTTCATTAATCGCTTTATTTTCTTCAGGAAAGTGTTGCTCAACTAAACTAGAAAAGTCAGCTTCTTTATTACTACTTTCAGAAGAACTTGATGAATCTTTAGCTTTTAAATCAGTCTCTTGTGATAAAAAAATAGGTAAAGCATTCACTTTTTGCATAATAATCTCAGTAACTTAAATCAATTAAATTCGAAAATTAACACCGCATACCATGAGTACGGCGAATATTAAAACTCTCAAGCATTCTTTTTAACTATAGAAAATAGAGCAAAAACCGTTCCACTTCCTTATCAAGTGCCAGTAGATAACTCAATTTATGGAGGATTAGCGCGTTGGTCGTCGAATATATTGCTGTATGGCTATTTCATCAAACATTTTTTGTTCGGTTTTGTCTGCAGCGATAGCAATTTTTGCCAAACGTTTATCTCGTAATAGTTCAACTGCCTTTACTTTTTGTCTTTGCTTTAACCAAATACTCTTACTCTGCTCTACCAGTGCTTTCGCTTGTCGTGTCGCTATTTCAACTTGTTCCGACGCGGTATCAAGTTTGGCGATAAAAGCATGGTAATGGCTATATGTCGCACTATCTAAACCCTCTTGTGCTCTTTGACTTAAACGCTTCATGTATTCTAACCGGTAATCCGCAACTCCCTGTAAACGAGAAATATTCTGTTGATATTCATTTTCAGCTATCTTTAATTGATCAGCGCAGCGTTGCTCATTATCTTGTTCATACTTTAAAATGGTATCAAGTTGCTTCATTGGCATATAGAGAACTCTTTATATCACTCGTTTAAATTCAATGCTTCTTCTCAAAAGTGCATATTTCGATGTTAACTTATTGATTATTATGCGCGTGTGCTGCGGCAATAATTTCTTTTAGCTGCGCAATACTTTGATCATAGGGAATAACTTCATCAATCTTTTGTTGCAAGAAAAAATTAATGACCGGTAGCACATTTATAGCTTGGTCAATACGAGGATCATTACCTTTGGTATAAGCACCAATAGCAATAAGATCTTTATTTTGTTGATAAAGGGCATACATTTGTTTTAATTGTTTCGCTAACTCTTGATGATCTGGGCTAGTAACCATTGGCATTACCCTAGAAATAGAGCCTTCAATGTTTACCGCTGGATAATGCCCTGCATCGGCTAATTCTCTCGATAAAACAACGTGGCCATCTAAAATAGCGCGGGAGGCATCTGCAACAGGATCTTGCAAATCATCACCTTCTGTTAATACCGTATAAAAAGCCGTGATCGAGCCTTGTCCTTCACCGCCATTACCTGCACGTTCAACAAGTTGCGGAAGTTTGGAGAAAACTGATGGCGGATAGCCTTTTGTAGCTGGTGGCTCACCAACAGCTAAAGCTATTTCTCGTTGAGCTTGTGCGTAGCGGGTTAATGAATCAAGCAAGAGCAATACATTTAGACCTTGGTCGCGAAAGTACTCACTAATCTGTACTGCCGTTTCACAACCTTTCAGGCGCATTAAGGGTGAATTATCGGCTGGTGCAGCGACAACAACGGCGCGTCTGATCCCCTCTTCACCTAATATTTCTTCAATAAACTCTTTTACTTCTCTGCCACGTTCACCTACAAGACCAACAACAACCACATCAGCAGTTGTACCACGGGTCATCATTCCCATTAACACACTTTTACCAACGCCTGAGCCTGCGAAAAGCCCCATACGTTGACCTTTACCAATACTGATAAAACTATTAATCGAACGAACCCCTACATCAAGCACTTCAGTGATAGCCCGTCGTGATAATGGGTTAATAGGTTTACTATCATGATGATAGTCATCATCTGCTTTTATCGGCCCTTTATTATCAAGCGGTTTACCAACGCCACTAATAACACGACCAAGTAATCCCATTGATAAAGGTACTTTAGCTTTACTGGAAATAGGTAGCACTCGCGCACCTGGCATAACACCGCGAAGGCTTTCCTCAGGCATTAAATAGGTAATATCTTGAGCAAAACCTACAACTTCCGCCAATAAATCACCATGAGCTGTTTCAACAAGGCACTGGCTGCCAACATGTGCTTTTACGCCAACGGCTTCAAGAGTTAAACCAACAACTCGTACTAACCTTCCAGCGACTGGCGCTTTAAAATCATGAATAAATTGTTGATTTTTTTTGAAACGCTCGGATAAGCGTGAGCTATCAACCATGGTGTTTAATTACCTTAAAAAGTACGAGGTTAAGAAAGTAAAACTCAGAAAGCCCCTTGAGGTTATGAGTTTTGATGCAAAGCATCTTGCATAAAAGGTTCAAGCACTTGCTTTAACCTAGCTTTCATCTGTAAATCAATATTTGAAGTGCTATTTTCTATTTGGCAACTACCAGGGGGAAATTGTGGGGCCGGTAATAAACGCCAGCCCTGTTGTTGTATATGTGCAGCACCAAATTGGGCTTCAACCAGTTTAATATCACTTGGGTTTAAACATATTTGTGTTTGAGCATCACTGCTTGGTAAACTTTTAATGCCGGTAGTGATCGCAGTCATTAAAATGTCAGGGTTAGTTTTTGCTTCGTGTAAAACTACCGCTTCAGTTAATTGCAAAACTAAATTAAGTAATTGCTCTTCTACATTCTTTTCTACGCTCGCAAGCGGTTGATGCAACTGTTCAATTAAATGTTGCCAAATAGCACTTTGCTGGTCAATACGTTCTTTGCCTTGTGCTAAACCTTGTTCAAGCCCCTCTTCAATCCCTTGTGCCTGACCTTCTTCTAGCCCTTTCGCTTTTCCTTCTTCATAACCCTTGGCAAAGCCTTCTTCTTTACCCTGACTAAAGCCTTCTTCACTTGCCGCTTGTCGAATTTCTTCAATCTCTTGTGCTGTCAAAGGTTGTGGCTCAACTGCTTCAGGCTCTGGCGGCTCATATACCCAGTTGCTTTTCTTACCTAAAGCATTTGTTTTTTCTTTTTCTTGAGCCGTGGGTTGATTTTGCACATCAGGCAATGACCACAAGTCAGTCGCTTCTTCAGACGCCTTGATAATACGAATAGTTGATTTACTCATTAAAATACCTTTTCATACCAATCGGATTAATTATAAGAACTCATCACCACCACCGCCGCCGCCCAGCATAATCTCACCGGCATCCGAAAGTCGTCTAGCAACTGATAAAATTTCTTTTTGTGCGGCTTCAACTTCACTTATACGAACAGGACCCATGGCTTCTAAATCATCAGCCATCATTTCTGCAGCACGTTTTGACATGTTACTCATAATTTTGTCTTTTAATGCTTCGTCAGTACCTTTAATTGCTTTCATCAATGCTTCTTGCTGTACTTCACGTAAGATAGCCTGCATACCTCTGTCATCAACATCGGCAAGGTTTTCAAAGACAAACATTAAGTCTTGAATTTGCTGACTCATCTCTTCATCATTTTCCCGAATTGAGTCCATCAACATACCTTCAACATTAGTTTCTAGGTAGTTCATGATATCTGCTGCTGCTTTTAATCCACCCATTTTCGCTGCTTGCGCGCCAGCTTGGCCAGCAAACTGTTTCTCCATTATCTCATTCAATTCTTGCAATGCTGCAGGTTGCACTTCTTCTAAGTTAGCAATACGCATCATCAAGTCTAAACGAACCTTATCGGTAAACTGTCCCATAATCTCGGCAGATTGCTCTGGTTCTAAATAAGAGAGTACAATAGTTTGAATTTGAGGGTGCTCATTACGAATAATATTCGCTACTTGCTTAGAGTCCATCCACTTCAATGAATCTAAACCCTTAGCGCCACCGCCCATAACGATTTGATCAATTAAGTTACCTGCTTTATCTTCACCCAAGGCAGCAGTTAGCGCTCTGCGAACAAATTCTTCACTTTGGAAACCAATAGTAGAGAAATTCTGGATTTCATGAATAAATAACTTATGCACAGCAGTGATTTTTTCTTGAGTGAAATCCTCCATCGCGGCCATAACAGTACCCACTTGTTGCACTTGCTTTGGCTCGAGGTGTTTCAGAATTTGCGCAGCATCTTCTTCCGACAAGCTAAGCAGTAGAATTGCTGCTTTTTCAGCGCCTTCTAATTTTTCTACATCAAAGCCTGCAGGAGCTGCGGCTAATTCACCGACTTCATTTTCATCACTCATCTTCGTTCAACCAACTTTTAACTACTTGCGATGATAGTTCTGGCTCATTTGCGACTAACGCTCGAACCGCTTTTAAGACATCTTCATCTCGATGAAGGTCTGGTAATTGCAAACTACCATCGGCTGCAAAACCAACTGCACCCGCATCAAAATCAGACGTCAGCATATCCATCGTTTCATCACCTAAGTCAATATGACCATCGAGGGACTTATCACCATAATCATCCGGCGTCTGCTCTGGGTAAATTAAACGTTTCAACATCGGACGAACAACCGCTAAAATTAGCACGATAATAACCAAAGCACCCAAAACTAATTTAAGTACCTTGATAAACCAAGGTTGTTGCCACATAGGTAATACTGTTTCTACGCCATAATCTGGACGATTAAATGGAATAGTGACGACTTCTAATACATCACCACGTTGTAAATCAAAACCAATACTACCTTGTAATAGTCGACGAATACTGGCCGTTTCAGCTGCAGTGCGTGGTACATAACTTACTGCTGGCTCATTTGCGGCGCCATCAACAGGTGCAGGTGCAGTCCCTGCCACATAATCAAGCGCTACCGAGACACTTACACGTCGTACAATGCCAGCTTGTTGTTTAGTATGACTAATAGCTTCATCAAGTTCATAGTTTTTAGTCGATTCAGAGTGTTTTCTGCTAGGCATGCTTTTCTTTTGCCCGCCTGTTGCATCTTCTGGAATAGCAGAAGCAATGGGTGGTTGGTTTGTTAACGCTCCAGGGATACCGCCCAGTGCACCACCAATGTTAGTACTTTCAACGCTCATTTCACTGCGCAGTGCAGGTAAGTCTGAATTATAACGGCGCTGTGTTTCTTCGACATTGGTAAAGTCCATTGTGATATCAACTTGCGCAGTATAGTTACCTAAACCAACAACAGGAATAAGAATACTGTCAATCTTATCCATGTACTCTTGTTCGCGTTTTTGTTCAATCTCAAATTCTTTTCTTGAGCGAGATGAAATAGAGTCCTGTGAGCCTGAGTTAAGTAAGCGACCATTTTGATCAGTAACGGTAACACGGTTAGGACTTAATCCCTGTACTGCTGAGGCCACAATATCAACAACAGCATCGACTTCTTCTTCCGAAAGAATCTTGCCTCGTTGCATAGTAAGAACTACTGTCGCTGATGGATTTTTTTCTCGACGGGCGAATATATTTTCGCGAGGAATAGCAAGTAATACTTTAGCCCTGCTTATACTTTTTAACTGTTCAATGGTTTTAGATATTTGCTGTTCTCTGCCAAACTTTAATCTTTCTCGTTCTAGTCTCTGGCTAACACCAAAGCCCATATCTTTCATTAAAATATCTTCACCTTGTGAAGCTTCTTCTGTTAAGCCTTCTCTAGCTAACAATAACTTTACATTTTGGTATTCATCAGCTGGCACAGAAATAGTGTTATTTTCTTGCTGATATTCCACTTGGTTGGCATCTAAAAAATCCATAGTGGTAATTAATTGCTTCGTTGGTAATTTTGCTAACACCCGATATTCAGGCTCATTTGCCAACATAATAACAAATACGGCAATAGCTAAACAAATAGCCAAAGCAACGACTATAGTAATTTGGCGTAAAATATCAACGCTTCCTAATGAGGCAGCAAAACCTGATTTTTGCTCACCGATCCCCGCACCTTCAGCTTCGTTGGCAATCATATCGCCACCGCTATCGGCTGTAACCATTGCGTTTGTATCAGACACTTTACTTCTCCGCTGTACTGTTTTTTAAGACAAAGTTTACAAAATAATCAAGGAAAGCTATTTTTACATACTCAAGTTGAACTGTGAATCAATCGTTGCGAACAAGAGGTTTAATTGATGAATCGCTAACCTATTCTGCTATTTACCTTAAAATTAAAGCATCACCGCAGAGTTGGATTGTTGAACTACACTGGCATACTCATTATTTCTTTATATGCTTCAACAAATTTATTTCGTATTTGCACCGTCGCATCCAAAGCGACGCCTGATTTAGAGGAAGCAATCATTACTTCAGCTAATGTGACATTACTATCTCCCATTTCAAAAGCTCGCTTTTTTTCGCCAGACTCTGTTTGCAAGTCATTTACGCCTTTCAGGGCACTGGTAAGCATATCGCCAAAATTACTGGTAGATTCATTGACTTTACCGACACTATTGCTAGCAACACCGTTAATAACATCAGCATCAATTGCTGGTGGCTTGTTACCCATGGCTTGTAGCGACATATTTTGCATTTGGCTATAAAGAGAATTACTTTTGATATCCATGGGACACTCACTTTTGTCAATTTTTTAACGTTAAACAAGATATAACGGTGATTATGCAAACATAATGCCAAAAGATTAACTGAGTGATGAGGCTTGCGTTATAGTTTGAGTACTATTTAAGGAATGGTGCTATCCAGGTTATCGTGATTGATAACCTGGGATGTGACTCTATTAGGCAGTTTAGTTAAATAATTAAGCAGGTATTTCAATACCTGATTCGCGCATTTTAGCAATTTTATAACGAAGAGTTCGTGGGCTAATTCCTAAACGCTCAGCTACATCTTTTCGACTGCCATGACATGCTTGTAGGGTATCAAGAATTATTTGATGTTCTTGCAACTTAAGTTCACTACCGAGCTTATCTTCACTACTAGTAACCTTCTCAGGCTCTGTTACTAATGCAGTATCAAAGTTTTCAATCAGTAAGTCCCCAGCATCAATCATCTGATCGGCATGTAAGATAAGTGCTCTTTGTATAACATTATCCAACTCACGAACGTTGCCAGGCCAATGATAAGCATTAAGTTTACTTCTTGCTGCGCCAGAGAATTCAGGAATGGTATCGCCACTTTTTTGACAATGCAGAGAAACTAAATGTTGCGCTAAAACGAATATATCATCAACTCGCTGAGCTAGCGGTAACCAAGAGAGTGGAAATACGTTAAGTCGATAATACAAATCCTCACGAAATACTCCTTCATTTACAGCATCTTTCAAATCCCGATTACTCGTCGCAATAACACGCACATCTAGACTTATGGTTTTTCGTCCACCTAAACGATCCACTTCACGCTCTTGCAATACCCGTAATATTTTTGCCTGTAACCCCAAGTCCATTTCAGTAATTTCATCGAGTAAAATTGTGCCACCTTGAGCTTGTTCAAATTTCCCAGGACAAGCTTGAATTGCCCCGGTAAAAGCGCCTTTCTCATAACCAAAGAGTGTTGCTTCAAGCATATTTTCAGGAATAGCTGCACAGTTAATTGCGATGAATGGTTGGGCACTTCGTTTCGAGCGGTTGTGTACATACTGAGCTAAAACTTCTTTACCTGAGCCACTCGGGCCAAGAATCATTACAGAGGCATCGGTACTGGCTACTTTTTTAGCTAAGGTCAACAATTCTAAAGATCGTTTATCTGCAACGATAGGGTCGTTTTTATTAATTATTTTTGCCGGAATATATTGGCTAACCATATTTAGCAATACTTGCGGAGCGAAAGGCTTAGCAATATAGTTACATGCTCCATCCTGCATTGCTTGTACTGCATCATCTATGGTACCAAAGGCAGTCATCAATAATACTGGTAGATTAGCGTACTGACTTTTAATACTTTTTAGTAAAGATAAACCAGACATTCCACCCATTTGTACATCACTAATAACAATATCTACTTGGTTGCTTTTTAAAGCCAATAAAGCTGCTTCGCCCGAATCAGCCTCTATGCAAAGGTAATCGGCTAATGAAAGCGTATCCACTAACGCTTCACGTAATCCAGCATCATCTTCAACAACGAGAATTTTATATTCAGTCATGTGCAGTCTCCTCTGAAGTATTTTTGCTCTCATTACTTTGCTCTAGCAGAGGTAACTTGATAACAAAATGTGCACCTACGCTGGCTTCATTAAGTAAGCTTACCTCACCTTGATGCGCATTTACCACGGACTTAACGACTGCTAAGCCAAGGCCAGTACCTTTACTACTAGAGGTATAAAATGGCTGAAAAATTTTATCAGCCAATTTGGCATCAATACCAAGACCATTATCCTTAACACTTATATATAAATCATTGGCTTGACTATAAACCTGGATGTTTATCAGCGGCTCTTTGATGTTATTAACACTGCTCGCCTGCAAGGAGTTATGCAATAAATTTTGAATGGCTCCTGTTAAAGCATTTTTATTTCCTAAGATTTGAAGATCATTTTCTGGCAACTGTACTTTGACCTTCATCTTGCCCTTTTCTAACAAAGCCTCCATAGAGCTAACCGTTTCACTTATTAGCTCTCTAATATTGACAGGTGCAACTACCTGCTCTTTACCACTTTTAGAAAACAACAGCATATCATTTACTTGCTGCTCTAAATCGTGTAATCGCGCATTCAGCTTTGCTTGGAACTTCACACGTGCAGTTTCTGCTAGTTTATTCGTTGATAAATTTTCACTATATAAAATAGCAGCAGATAAAGGGGTACGTATTTGGTGAGCAAGTGTTGATACCATTTTCCCTAACGAAGAAAGTCGTTGCATTTGCGCTAACTTATCCTGCAATAACCGTGTTTCCGTTAGATCAGTGATCATGATCAATTGACCGGGCTGAGACCCTAAACTCGTAATTTCTAATTTAACTCGGCGACCATCTTTAAGGGATATTTCATGCCAATCATCTTCTCGCGGGTCGAAAGAACGTGCGATAACATTAAACCAAGGCTGGCCAAGAATAGGTTCATCAAGTAAGTTTCTAGCAACTTGGTTTATTTTCACAACAATACCATTACCATCAAGCATTACTAAACCTGTAGGCATCACTTCGATTAGTTTATCTGCTAATAGGTTGTAGCTGAGGGATTGTTCATCCGACGATGAACAAAGAAGTTGGTGAGTACGGGCGATTGAACGTGGAGTAAAGTTATGTTTGGCACTTTGCGATGCTTGTGCTCTCAAAGCAGCTAATTCGCCAGGAAATGCTTCATGTTCAAGCAATGAAGGCCTATTAGCCCCAATTTTATTAACTGAATGAAAGGCTGCATTAGCGTTTGTTCCAATAATGCTTGGGACTACTGTTGGTATTGCTTGCGACATAACTTGTGCCATACATAAGTACTCAATAAAAACTATCTAGTACTTACAAAGCATTTACCATGCCATCATTTTTACCCTTTAAATCAACAACTTGTAAGAACCCAAAGGTAAACTCATGCTTATATGCAGTGTCAATCTATTGACCTAAGCGACTAATCCACCTCGATTACTCACTTGGTTTTTGCAAATCATATTTACGCATTTTTTCTACTAATGTTGTTCTGCGCATACCCAGGGTTTCTGCTGCTCTAGCAACCACATAATCATGCTTAGTTAACGATTGTTTAATTAAAGATACTTCAAGATCTGCTAAGTGTTCCTTTAAGTTTAAACCATCATCTGGTAATAAAGCGGCACTGTTAGAGCTCTGTTCACTATTAATATTACTTTCGACTGTTAGCTCTTCTTGCTCTTCATCAGTTTCATCGCCATAATCAAAACCACCAAATAACTCGTTGATTGCATCATGTTCTTGCAACTCTTCAGGATATTCAGGGCTATACGCTTGCACGTCAATATGCTGATATTTATAAGGAAGCTCCGTAACATCAACTATTTGATCACCGTACATAATTAACATACGCTCAATTAAATTTGATAACTCTCGAACGTTACCTGGCCAAGGGTGTTCCATCAATGACTCTATGGCTTTTTCAGTAAAGCGCACCGTTTTATTCTGTTCATGCTCAAAGCGAGAAAGCAGCTCTTTTAATAACAGTGGAATATCTTCTTTTCGATCACGTAATGCTGGCGAGTCAATCGGGAACACATTCAAACGATAGAATAAATCTTCTCTAAAACTACCCTCTTTGATCATTTCTTCTAAATCTTGATGAGTAGCAGCAACAATCCGAACATTAGCCTTAATACTTTTACTACCACCGACCCGCTCAAAAGTACGTTCTTGCAAAACACGAAGTAGTTTTACTTGCATAGGTTGCGGCATATCACCAATTTCATCTAAAAAGAGTGTGCCACCTTCAGCTAATTCAAAACGACCTTTGCGAGTAGAAATAGCACCAGTAAAAGCACCTTTCTCATGGCCAAATAATTCACTCTCAAGCAGTTCAGCTGGAATAGCCCCACAATTAACCGGGACAAAAGCTTCGTTCGAGCGCTCAGACAAGTTATGAATATTACGTGCAATCACTTCTTTACCTGTACCTGACTCCCCCAGTACTAAAACACTAGCAGGTGTTTTCGCTACTTGTTCAATCAAAAATCGCACTTGCGCCATTGGCTCACTAATTCCAACCAATGAACGAAATAATGCACTGGAATTAAGCTTGGTACCTTTTCGTGGTAACTTGTTGTGATATTGATGACAGTGATGAATTTGCTCGGTAAGCTGAGCATAGTTTAGGGGGGCAGAAAGAGTACCTATGACATTAACATTAATAATAAGGTCGTTGGCGTCGAGTACATCGTGCAAAATAAACGGAACACTCGGGTTAACTCTAATTAAAGTTGCACACTCGGCGCTTACATTGCCCGTTAAAATTACCGTAAGAATGTGACTACAATTGGTGAATTTTTCGATGGCTTGCTCTTGCGAGCAATGAATAAAGTGCTCTCCAACAAAAGCCAGTACAGTACTTAGTTGCTGGCTTCTCCCTTCGTCGTTATCAACGACTAATATTTGTTTATGACCTGTTACTACAGAGGTAGCTACTGAATTATCACTCATACTTAAGTCTTCACGGTTATTGCTAACGTGCTATTTTTAATCTTGTTTTATAGCGGTTAGGCAATTCTAGTCATTAATAAATTTTAAGCAACAAAAACTTGACGCACAGTCGTCATTATATTGTCATATATCAAGGTGCGATAATATCTAAAATGGTCAATTATATAGAATCAATAACATTTTTTTAATGTATCAGTATTTGCTCAAGTTAATACTGTCAAAAAGTTGATAAATAGAAACAATAGCTATTTCCCTTCTGTTTCCTATAAAACTAAACAGCTAAGAATCAATAACTTAAATATAAAAGCAAATAACTATAAAACTGGCATAAAAAAAGCATATGTATATATTGAATACTAACAACCATTTTTTGAAAATAGGATAATCAGATGTTGATCATAAACGGTACTGCTGAATTAATGCACGACAATGAAGAGTTTACTAAAGGAACTCGTCACGAATTCAATATGTTCTCACGAGATATGCCTTTCGAGCAGCAGCTCAGCCAAATTGAAGAGTATTTAGTTAATCGTGGTTGGGATAATATCGAAGTGTTGGATAACGGCGTTATAACTAATGAAGAAGATATAACACATAGCGTATTACAACAAGCTTATAAAAAAGCCCAAGATGAAGGTCTTGCGGTAACTGTAAATAACCAACCTTTAAACTAGTTTAACCTAACTTATTTTAGCCTAGATAGGCACCAAAGCTATTGTTTCAATTATATAAGTTTTCTATACTAAAATTATAGTAAACTAGGAGTTGTCTATGACACACGCGTCACTTAAGAAGTATCAACAAACCACTAAAAGCACGGCACAGCAAGCATCACCTTATCAGTTAGTGGCAATGTTATTCCAAAAATTATTAGGTAATATTGCTACTGCGAAAGGTGCTATTTCACAAAACAATTTTGAAAAAAAAGGCACTGAGCTGTCTAATGCCATTGCTATTATTGGCGTTTTAGAAGGTTCTCTCGACTTTAAAGAAGGCGGTGAAGTTTCAGAAAACTTAGCATCGCTATATAAATTTTGTTCCGAGCAATTATTAGTTGCTAGCACCAACAATGATTCTGATAAATTAGAGGAAGTAATCCAAATTCTATTACCAATAAAAGCAGGTTGGGACTCTATTCCTCTAGAAAATCAAACTCAGGTTAGCTTTTAGTGCCTAACAATATCAAAAGTTCACTTGAACAAATAAATGAAGTATCGCGACAACTATTGTCGCGAATACTTAGCCTGTACAATCAAAGCCAAGTAACACCAGAAAGTAATGAATTATTAAACGATGAGTCAACTAGTAATAGTAAAGTACTAGAAAATAAACTAACAGAATTGATGGCCAACAGAGATAGTTTGGTACGCAGTTTATTTGAGAAAAATACCCACGAAGAAATAACAAAAGAACTTAATTTATTGAACGAAATGATTTCACTTGATAGCGAGTTATCAAAGCAATCCAAAGCTTATAAACAGCTATTAGCAGAACGAGTCATTAAGCTTAAAAAAAGTAAAAAAGTTTCTAAATCTTACCAAAAATATTAACCAAAGCTTCAGTTGGTCTTCCTTGTCACCTTTTTAATATACTAGTTGTTTGAAGGTTAACTTTCCTTCCTTACTACACCTGGCATATTATCTAATTGAGCAGTAATATAACTTCCTGTTGCGGTTAAATTAGCAACAATCAAATCCATTGCATTATACTGTGAATACAAACGTGCTTCTAAGGATTCCATTCTAAGGCCAAACGCAACACGATCGTCATCTAACCGATCTAATTGGGCTGTTCGACTATCAATACGCGTTTGTATAAGACCATCGGCATCAGTGTAGAAACTAGTCAACTCCTTAATTGAGTTAGCAAAACCATCAGCTGAGTCAGTACCAACAAAAAGTTGTTGAACACCACTAATATCACTTTCAATTGCTTTATCCAGCTTTTCAGTGTCTAAACTCAATACACCATAACGATCACTTTCTAATCCAATCTCAGCTAAAGATAAGGTATTACCATTTCCCGTATCAAAACTATTACTAAGCTCCTGTCGCAACTTACCCATCACACCGCGTAATAACGAATCACCAGCCAAGGGTCCATTACCTGACTCTCCTGCTACACCCAGTTGCTTATTTAATTTTTGTAATTCATTATAGCTTTCAACAAATGTTTCTAAACCGGGTTGAATATTACTGTTATTTTCACTGACATTAATTTTACTTTCATCATCATCAACACCATGTTGTTTTTTAACGGTAACATCTACTCCATCAATAACATCTTTAAACTCATTAGTACCATTTGTAACTACAAGTGTGCCATCAATAGTAATTTGCGCATCTAACGCTTTAGTTACTTCAGACAAATTATTGATATGATTGAGAGGGTCTGGGTCTGAAACATCATAAGCAAGCCTAGATAGACCTACATTGTCGGTATCATTACCGTCACCATCTTGTACTGTGACTTTAATAGAATTCGATAATCCTGTTTCTTTACTCGTTAATACTAAATGTTGGCCATCATCACCTGTTATTATAGTCGCGATAACAGAGTCATTTTCGTCACTACCAACTAATGGACCTTCATTTATTTGATCTCTTAAATCTTCAAGGGTATTAGTTGGCGATAACATAGTAGAAAAACTATTTGAGCCTACTTCTATTGTTACCATGCCAATACCATCACTGATTTTTTCATCTGCGGCAAATGCCCCTGATGATAACTTGTGAGCTTGTGCTAAGGCATCGACTTTTACCGAATAATTACCAATTTGAGCATCTTTACTAGCATTCAAACTAACGAAACCATCTGATCCCTGTGCGGTTCTCAGCTGAAAGTTATCGGCATCAGCTAAACCAGTAATAGATTCCGTTAAATTCTCTAAGGCTGATTTCAATGCACCAACAGCGGATATATCAGTGGTTATTTCTGCTTGCTGTTTATTAGATCGAGAAACATAAGGAGCGGTTTCAGCGCCAACAATAGCACTAACAATTTCACTAACCTGTAAACCAGAACCTATTCCTGTAAACGTTAAATCAGGCATAAGACCCCCTTAAAATTTTAGATTTAAAAAATCTAGTATGACTAGACAAACAATAAAACAAGCAATTACACTTTCGCGTCAACAAAACCACCGACCATATCAGATAGCTTAGCCACTAAGGTCAAGACTTCCTCTGATGGATATTGCTTAACGAGGTCACCACTACTTTTATCGATCACTTTAATAACATCACGGCCAGAGTCTTTATCGACAGAAAACTCTAAACCACGGTTCATTTCACCAACAAAATCCTGCAATTGTTGCGCCACCTTTTCAAGTTGTTGTGGTGTTAATGCCGCTTGATTTGTGGCTAAATCCTTTTCACTCTTATTATCGACTTGATCTTTTTCGTTTGCTAGGTGCTGTTCAATTTTAATATTGTTCACTGGTACCGTTGAATCAGCAGTTTTTTGAAATTCTGATGTTAAGTTAGCCAAATTAACATCAGCTCTATTTTCTATAACACTCATCATAGACTCCTTATGTCATTTCAACAGCAGATTTAGACTAATGAGAAATATTATCTAAACATGAAATAACTAATATTAATAAACAATTAATTAAACACAAAAAGGAAGAGGTTTAATAGCCCCTTCCTTTTATTTGTTTTAGGCTGGACCTAAGCTGTTTTATTTTAGCATTAAGCCTAAACCTCGTAATTAACCAATTAAACTTAATGCAGCTTGTGGCAACTGATTTGCTTGCGCTAAAATTGAAGTACCGGCTTGTTGCAATATTTGGTTTTTCGTCATTTGCGCAGTTTCTACTGCAAAATCAGTATCTTGAATACGGCTACGTGACGCTGACACGTTTTCTGCGATATTCGCTAAGTTAGTAATGGTGTGGCCAAAACGGTTTTGTAAAGCACCTAAGTCTGCACGGCTGTTATCGATTTGCGCTAACGCACTATCAATAATGGCTAATGCATCTTGTGAGCCATCAATTGTTGATAAATCCACAGTATCAACATTAATAAGCGCTGAAGTATTCGTATTTGTATTTGCCGCTAAGGTTGTACCACTTGCTGTAGCAGAGAATGTCGCATCAGAAGACAATCTTACTGTTCCCGCAAAAGTTGCAGAGACCGCTTCACCTGCACCAGCATTATCAGCACCGG
>MAAB01001425.1_pt1 | contig 22832 bp, 31 predicted proteins | sample 1115991 | NCBI WGS metagenome assembly MAAB01 (sample SAMN04961124, study PRJNA320927) | seawater metagenome | isolation source: sample BD02T18 sea water enriched with oil for 18 days | place: USA:Gulf of Mexico | collected 2013-07-27
TAGTTTAATTACCTCGTTAAATCTCAACTTCATTTAAGCTTGAAATTATTTTTCCTGAGATTGAAGCAGGAACAATATTGAAGCCCAAAATAAAAAGCCTACGGTACATTCTAACTTTACAAAATGAAACAGAAGACTTTCTCTTTTTCACAATAACTTTATTTGATCGCCAAATAGAGCTATTGCCATGAGATGAATCTATTCCTTGAGTTAAACACTTAATTAAATACTTTAATTCCTTTGCGCTAAAATTAAAGTTATACCACGTTTTTTGGTAGGAAATTATGAGGTTATAAGTGATACTTATGTTAACTTTATAATCATCTTGTCCAATTCTATTTATCACAAAAGATACACCTGAGTCTTCAACATTTACTAAAGTTACAGGCTCTTCTTGAGGTAAGTTACTTTCCATAACGGAAATTTGTTCTTTAATTATTTCTAATCTATCTGGATATCTTTCAGCATTAATATTGTCAAGGACATCATACAGCTCATCTAAGCTATATTGGCTATAATCTGGCTCCATTGTTCTAATTTACTCCTAATAATATATCGCCCAATTAATGGGGGAATTTAGTAAGATAATGAAGCGAGTGATATAACAGCCGCATTATTTTCTACTGCTTGTTACTTTTGTTACTTTTGTTACTTTTGTTAGTTCTAAATTCATAATACGCTTTCAAGGCTTTAGGCACTGAAATATAGGGATTCTCCATATGGCCAGCACCTGGACTATAACTATGTTTAGAATAGAAGTTTATTGGTGCTTGAGACTTTATTGCTGATAATAATCCTTTGAATGACCCCGTAATAATCTCATTTTCAGTTCCTCCTAAACTTAAATATAAAAACAAAGGTTTAACGTTAACATTATTTAAGCCATTCTTAAATTCACTGACGACAACGGATCCGTCATACCAAGCTGCTGGACTAAATGCAAAATAACCAGTAAAAAGTTCAGGCTTAGTCACAATTGTATATAAAACAAAGCTACCACCCGCTGAAAAACCACTTAAGACTCTATTATCATTAACAGAATAATGATGCTCTACGTAAGGCAGAACTTCTGTTTCTATGAATTTTAAAAATAGGTCGGCTTTACCAAATATTGAAGGAGAATTATCCATCTTAGGACGTGCTTCTATTTTTACATCTTTTCTCGCATAAGGAGGCACAAGATCCCTATTTCTGGAGTCAAACCAAAAGAGATTAGGGATTGCTACCACAATTGTATCTTCTATTTTATTCTTATCGGATAACTCTGCAATTGATTCATCCCACCGACTTAAATTGAAGTTCCCATCAGTTTTAATAATCAAAGGGTAACTCTTTTTGTTATCGTACCCTTTGGGTAAACGAACGAATATTTTCCTTTCTTCTTCAAGAACAGCAGAATAGATATTATGATCAATAAAATCGGAGGTGTAATTTTCTATATATCTTTTGGAAAATACGAATATTGAAATTAGAAGTATAATAATAACAGCTATCATTATTTTGAATTTATTTAAAATTTCCACCAATTATCCTTTCAAAAATATAACGACTCACTTTTCCCGTAGCTCAGAAAACGCTGATGCGCTTGCTTGTTTAATATCTATAAAATATTCCAGGGTTGTGAAGTAATCCTTTATGCAACTTATGTCATATTAGCGCGTAATTTCAGGCTAAAAGACTAACGTCAAAGTTAACCAACAAGTTTAAGTTACGTTTGAGCCGCTGGGTAGCTATCAATCATTAGCGAATTTAGAATTTATAACAAATAGCTAGAAATTATTTTTGATATTTCTAGCAATGAAGACCTACCTGTAAATTCGAATTTAACTTTACCTACCGCTGAAAAGTATATTTCTAGTTCAGAGTCTAGATCGAATGTACCTGATGTCTCAATCGAATAGGCAACGATATTTTTGTAAGGTAATGATGTAAAGTCTATTTTGCTTCCTGTAATACCTTGAACATTTACTGCAATTATTCTTTTGTTTGTAAAGACGACACCATCACGCATCGATTTATATGAATCAATTATTTGTTCATCCTCTAGCAGTAAATCACTAACATTTTCTGAAAAATCAGGGTTCTGCTTAAGTTTGAAAAAACCTTTGTTATTAAAATCTATCATCAAACATCCTTTTAGAGCTTACGGGCAACCCCATATTAATGAGCTTGTTATATTTACCTAAAAACAGAAGGTATTCAAGAGAATAGACCTTTTTTAAACATATATGGGGCTAAAAAAGTTTGTTAAACTGTTGAAAAACGAAACAGGAACTATTTTTAAGCTCTTTCTGATTAGCTTGTTATAAATCGATATCAATATCAAAGTCACCGTCTTTATTTCGGAACATGCGACCGAGTAATCTAAATAACCACTTAAAGGTTTCAACGGGTAGTTCTATTACAATCTCTAATATATCAATAAAAGAGTTTTCCTGTTCTCTTTGACCTCTACTTTTACTAGGCCAAATAAAATATGCAGTAACAAAGCATGCTATGCCAGCAAAGAAGATCTTCCAAAAAAATTCGTCAAAAATCGAAAATACTAAAACCAATCCAACAATATAGATAAAAGTTGCGACAAACTCTCTTAGTGCTTCCATACTCAGTTTTCCCTAGTGTTATAACGACGCTAAATAGTTGGCTATAAACAATCTACACACAATTTTGCCAAATGTTTTCGTACGTTTGAGCCGATAATTAATAACTTATTTCTTGAAGATGATTATATAAATGCATCAAATGCGCGATTTCATATTGAGCTTTTGTAAGTTCGCCGTATGCAAAATGTGGCGCGAGAATTCCCTGATAATTATCAAATTCAATCAATGCTTTTTTCAGGCGATTTAACGCTATTAATGAATCTAAACTTTTAGTAAGAGTTGGGGCGCTAGGAATTGGCTCATTTAGTCCGTGAGTCATTTTGCCTTTAGCTGAAAAAATTGAGAATGCTATTTTACCAACCGTGTGCTTAAAAATACTCGATTTATGTTCTGGAAATTGAGACATTGAAAACTCGACACTCTGTGCACAATGCGTAAATACTTGATATGGATCCCACTCGCCGGCATTTACCAAGTTTTCATTAGATAATTTATCGAGCTTTTTTAAAGCAAATCGTACAGTAAGTCTTTTTTTGCTGATCTCTTCAATGAGTAGAAATGTTCCAGATCCTATTCCTATTATAGCGGCCCCACTTGCCACTGACGCTTTAACAAATTGCCTGCGTTTCATTTCACGTCCTTAAAGCTAATACCCAGTAAAGGGTCAGAAAATTGATTATCAAAATATAGAGCAAAGTAAAAACAGCCAAGTGTTATTTTTTAGAGTTAAGTGATTAATTAGAGCGGCACTCTATTTCAGCTTTATAAGGTGATGCAACATAATCGCATTTCTGCTCCATTAAATGAATAAACTCTTTCATTTTAGTAAATGAAGTATTTGTAACATCACAGCTTGGGGCTGAATGAACTTGCATAAAATAGAGTTCCATTTTTCCGTTATAGTTTGGTATCACAGTAAATAAGTATTTATGACTATCTATACTGGAAAGACTTAATTGGTTAAAATTTCTAGATTCTGAAACCAAACCAATAGATGAAACATTTTCAGTCATACAATTCAAATCGCCCTTATACGCGGGCTCAACGGGGACACGTAAACCGTAAAGAGAATCGCAGCCAACAATTAGGGTAATAAAAAATAAAGCTATATATCGCATAGATAGTCTCACGTAATATTAAGTGGAAAATAATAATGGGCTAAATGATGAAGAGCGAACGCCGTCCTACGGTTATCGTCCCTTCAGTAACTCTTTAGCTATCAAGTACCACTGACCAAATATTCTATGATACTAACAACTAAATCGGGCTCAACCAAATCTAATCTTGGCGATCAGATTGTCAATATATGACTTTACTACTCGATGTCTCGATTTAATGGCTTTTTAGTTATTTCCCTACACAAGTCTAATTTCATTTTTTGAACCATTAATGGCGAAAATTCCCGTAGTACTTCAGGTTCACCAATAAACTTAAACCCAGCAGATTGGTAAAGACTAACCGCTGCTTGATTTGTTGTTGTAACCGCTAGAACAATCGCTTGTAAATTATTTCTTGAAGCCCACAAAATAATTTTATTGAGCAGTAATTTACCCACATTTTGCCCACGTGCCATCGGTGAAACCCACATTTGATATACATGAGCAGTTTGATCTTCACAGTTATGACGTAATCCCCAAGCTAAACCAATGGCGACTCCATTCAATTTAGCAATTAATGGCAGTGAATATTTTGCTCGTTCATAAGAGTCTAAACGAGAAATCCATTCTTCATTTGAATATTCAACCTCTCGAGCATAGGTTGAACCAAATGAGTCAGGAGAGTCCTGTAATGATAATAGCCGTAGCTGTTTATATATTTTCCAATCAGTTCTTGTAAGAACAGATATTTTTAAATTGGTCATTTCTACACTTTGATACCTAATGCCACGATAAGCAGCCGATAGTTGTTGGATAATAAACAGGATAAAGCGCTACATAATTGTTTATCTACTTATGTGAGTGACTTTTTAAAGCGTTCCTATGCATATAAGTCAATCCTTCTGATTTTTAGGGTGTCTCTGCCAATACAAATTTACAATCTTCCAATGATTGTCTATTTTAACCAAGTGTAGGTATTCATACCAATTGTCCGACTCCAGCTTTACAGATGCCATACCAGCCTGAATGTCTAGAATATAAACGTCATTAGTCGGACTTTTAGGAAATTTGTCTTTATTGATGTTCCAAGACTTCGCATATTTAATCATTTCTTTATAACTGGTGTCATGCAACATGCCTTTACCCGTTTCAGAATCCATATAAGAAGTACGTTTAGCAAGATTAGGGTGCATTACTTCTGCCATTAACTCTGGTTTTAACTGTTGAAGCGCTATAAGGTACCCTAGAGAAACTCGCTTCACTTCTTTTCTGTCTTCCTCGTTAGCTTGAATACTTTGAGAATATATAAGCACAATGCTTAGCAATATTGATGAAAATTTCATTAAATTATCCCTCTATAATTATATTGAATCTGCGACAAATTCTCTTAACAGCCTAACGCCTGACTAGACGGTGATAAATATTTGGCTTAATATCGGAGCTTCGAGTGCTAACCAAGAGTTAAGTATTAGTTTGTAGGCTTTGTTAGCTGTACTTACGACTCGATTACTCTTTAAGATCACAGGTCTTTAGCTTTATACTTAAGGGCCTAAATACACCTTCGCTCAATACCGCGGCATAAAACAAAACGATTAAATTAAATCCTGATGCTCTTTGAAAGACAAAGTTATCGTTTGTCTCTATGTTACCTAAAATTGCAATAAAACCAATAATTAAGGCAATTAACGAACCTCCATATAGAAACTTAACTTGGCTAGTATAAAGTTCACTTAAATATTTAGCTTTAGCACCACCAATCATATCTTCAGTAAATAAATATTTAAGCCCCACTAACGAGTTAAACATCCCACTTGTACCGAAGGTTATAATTGTAGCGGCGTATAAGAATAAAATTAAAAACAAGCCGGTGGCTGCGTCTATATAAAATTTCCCACTAGGTCCCAGAATAATTAACATCCCGATTGCGGCAGATATAATTAACAAGGCTATCATATTTTTCATAATCATTTTCCTCGACCAGTTAACTTCAATTTCGTCAGTAGTTGCCTTCAATACTTTAGGAGATAAATTGAAAACAGAAGCAATAGCAAGGGTCGATTCAGCTGAGGCTTTACCATTAGACTCTATACGTTGAATTGTTCTTACGGATAAACCTGTGGCTTTAGCTAATACCTCTTGTGACCAACCTTTTTCTCTACGTAATGTTTTTAGTTTATTTATTGAAAGAAACAAACCGATCTCCTTTAATACTTTGATAACAACGAGCTAAATTATGTTCTTATTTTTTATGAATTCTATTTTTATAGCACGACGTTTAAACGACACAATATGACAACCGAATTAAATCAATGAGTTAACATCTGATATATTTGTTTAAACTAGAGCAAACAGTTGTTGAAAAGTATCCAGTAGATAGGAGCTAGCATAATCAAGGGTAAACTCAGTTAACTCATTAACATCGTCTATTGAATCCAATCCAATACGCTTAGTTTTCTTTACATATCTCGCCCCAATTAGAGACAAAAATTAATTGTCTAACATGTTATACGACTCTATAATTTTGTAGAAAGCCAGATAGCAAATTTTGTAGAATATTTAACTACCCATTTGATAGGAAGGTAAACTTTAGCATTTGAACCATGTAACGAGCCAAATTTTTGATGTTCTTCTTCATCATTTTTAATACTTAAAACTGCTTCATAAGCGGTCGTCTCATACATTTTTAAATAGGACAATTGCAAATCTAAATGGTGTAGCACTGTAGTTTCAACTGCGTTAGTACACACCCAAATGGCTTTACGCCCTAATAATGCAGTAATAAATCCTAATATATAACCACCCAAAGACCAAAACGCAAGAGCATAACAGTGCCTAACTTTATTCTTTTTTAACCAATTATCAAATGTCTTAAAATGATCCTTTTCATGCCCAAGCATTTCATCTAATTTATCGACAATATCTTTATACAAAAATTTAGCAACCGTTCTTTGGGCACTATAAATACTAATTGCACCGAATTCACCTGCGTGATCTACACGAATTATTCTTTCAACTTCTTTCATACGAATAAAACTCACAATTAGATAGGGGCTTATATCGTCCAAATATCGGACTAAGTAATGGTTTGCTAAAATGGTGAATATGCTAAAGGCTCACAATATCAGCAAGTCGCTTTGTAATCACTATCTACCCATTCATGTAATAACTAACGAGATTGTGCAACAAATACTTTTAGCTTCATTCTCGCGACTGTAGCCATTTAGTCCTCTAAAATGCCATGATGAGGCTTCAATGATTTACTACTTTTTGTTAGCTTTTATGCATTGGTATTGACAAGAAAACACACCAGCGGAATACAATCCCAAGCATAAATTATAAAAACCTACTTTAGAGTTAATTAAATTAGATGAGAAGAAGTCAGGTAAAGCATAAAAGATAAATAATGATGAAATACCTGAAATAACCGCTAATAGATAATTAATAACTTTAGCGTGAAATGCCAAGAAATTTAAAATAATTAACACACCGACAAACCCTAAGGTAAGAAGATGTTCAATACCTCGTCCAAAATAACTGATTGAAGCAAGCCCTAGGAATATACCGCCACCACCAATCCAACTGGCACATTTTCCATACGGATAATCGCCGTTGGGGATATTCATTCTATATCGATTGAGATTCATATTACCTAGCTATACACAAAGTATAATGCCTTATTAATAGACGATAATTTGTTTACTAAAACGTTGAAATAAAAAAAGTAAGAAGTTATTTGTCCGTTTGATTGCCTTGAATGCCGAATTCACATAGCAAGTTTTGTTACTAGTTCATTGATTGTTCCGGTCGATGATCAGCAGTGTCAGTTGATGTTATATTTGACTATCATGAATAAGAAACTCTATTTTTTATACTTTCTCAACTTGGTAACGCTGATACCTTAAGGCTGACTTTCTATTTTCCACGCTAGTTCTATGTTCAATGACACTGCGCTCAGCGACAGTAATTTGAATATTAAGTAGCGAAACAGCCCACTGTTTTAGTTTTTCTTTAATGATATGTTAGGAATTGTGTCCACCATCCAATCAAATAAACTATTTGTTTTCCTCTGAGATTTAAACACAAGCACCGAAGAAAAAATAGCAACCAAAATAGCCCCTAATATATCAAAAGGAAAATGGACACCACCAAAAACTCTAGACATGCCACTAATAAAGCTGAACACACATAAAACACTACCAATGAGTCTCGTCGCTCTATTGAATAATAACATTACAGATATAGAGAAAATAAAAGTCGTGTGGTCAGAAGGGAATGATGAGTCTGGAGCATGCTCGATTAACTGTATACCTAAGTTATCGACAAACGGTCGTGGATGATGATAAAAAAGAGATATTACATAACTAATGAACATACCAAGTAACACTGAAAGTCCAGAATTAAAGCTAGCTCTTTTCTTTTCTAAGTTTACATCAAACCATAAGTACATAATTATAAGCATAAAAACGTAAGGCATTGCTTCCGCGACACTAATTAGAATAGTATCTAACAAACTATTTAAGCCTGCGTATTGATTTATTAATCGAAAAGTGGAAACGTTGAATTCTTCCATTTATTAGCTCGAAATCCCTTTGAATGCCCTACATCTTATAAAGATGAAAAATTATTTACTAGAATGATAAAAAACGAAAAGCGTCAATTGATATTTAGACGATACTATTTCTTAAGTTTGCTTCTTACTTTTTAAATTGAAAAACAATTACACAGAATAATTAACAATTTGCCAACATAATAATTACAATATCAAATAAAAGGAACTAACACCATAATAAACAACGTAAAGTCGTTAGTTAATATATACGAGGAACAAGTGCTACCCAACTGTTTAGCACTCGGTAACTTATTAGGCTCGATGCACACTACAACTAAAACAACCTGGCTTTGCATGATGAATATGGATGTATTCGACTTCGTTATTCTGAAATTGCCTATCCATCGAAGACTCTAGCTCTGTACCTTGAACCACTTCCGCTTCGATCATTATCTTTTTCGAGTTGTAAGCTCTTATTGAAAGTAACCTTTGGCGTAGATTTTTAGGTACTTCATTAATTGCTAAATTAACTGTTTGAGCCTTTTCACGGACAAATATTGGTCCGGATGCCCTGTAAGATGAATTGACATTATGATGACAGAAAGACAAAACTAACACTCTTTCACCAATTTTTGCATCTGAGAGAGAAACACGACACGGGTATCCAGGATCAGCATCTACAGTAATCCAAGCAGCACATTCAAGTTCTAACTCTGCATTATTTTTAAGCATGATCTCATGAAAGTTATCTGAAGGGAGTGCTTTTATTAAAAAATCAATTGTCATTTATTAAACCCTTTTATATAAAGAGTCTCAATTATAAACATCATTCTATTTAATACTCGCCATATTCGGACATAACATTTGTATTACTTTAGAAGCTAACAGCTTAGGAAGTGGCGGTAATTATTGACTTAAATTACGAGAATAGCTGCAGTTCAGGAATTTAGCAGCCATATTGGTGAGTTTTTTGTGTTGAATCACAGCCTTCATCTACACCGTATATGCATCACCTTAGTAACTCATATTTGAACATGAAACTGTGTTATTCCCTCCTCCACTCGTGACTAAAGGAACAGCAACAAATAGTTTTGAATTACTTTAACGTTGAGACTAAGTACGACTACCTTCTGAAACGATAACAGGCAAATCCATACAGCCGTAATCTACACCAAACTGACTTAATACACATGTTAATTGCCCACGATGATGAGTTTGGTGATTAAATATATGCTGTGTTACGTCAGCTACTGACTTAGTTATAGCAACACCTTCGGTAGTTTTGTAACTAATAAATATTTCACAGTCTTCTTCTGTCAAGTTGGTACAGTATCGGATTATGAGTTCGTCAATCTGTTTTCTTAAAACGGCAATATCGAACAACTGACGGTAATAGATATCTTGTGGAGATTTAGGTATCGGGAATAAAGATAAGTCTTGTGACGAAAGCTTACCTATTTGGTTTAAGGCTAGTCGACCTACTAAAATCAAATCACCGAAAATTACATGGTTCCAATAGCCAATAATATTAGCAAAAAAAGAATTTGTTTCTTTTTCTAGAACATCATTTGATAGAGCTAAGCAACTATCCATTAACTGATCATTCATCCGTTGATTATATAAAGACATCATCCTGAAATTCTTGGCCAAACTCAATAGGTACTCCTTAGTACATAACGCCCTAATTATGGAAATATAAATTTCTCGCTAAAATGTTACAAAACTAAAACAGCTAAGTGTTTTCTTTGCTATTCATTAGCATGTTACATGTGAACAACACAAAAACGTAAGCAAAATATCAATAAATATCACCTCTTATAGCGCCATACCCAATAAACGCTATGCAGCTAAGGAATTCTTCACTGCTGCGATAACCAAACGTCCAATCCACTCGCCGAGCAAGACATGTTTACCGCAGAATGCAATTTCTTGCGGGCCATCTCCACTGACAACAGCAATGGCGTCGGTCCCCGTTCCTGTTGCTAACCGACGAGAGACCGGACTTATAATATTGGCATCTTGCAATGCGGCAGCCTTGCCTTCTGTAGCAATCATGACGGCTTCTAACATGGCTGCATCGGTTAACTTTGCTGAGCAGATTAATATAAGATTAATAGTGCCTACTTCTTCTGTTACTCCTAATATCTCCTGTATGTCAGCTTTATCTCCTGCACGTCGAGCATTGTTTACCCCTGTCGTAACCAGTACAGTAAGACATACGCCTTCTTCACAAGCTTGCTCAATACACAAAGAGTTCATCGACGCCGCTGTCATCATGCCAACAACGTTACCTTGCCAGCCTTGAGTGTTGGCATAGTCGCGTAGACTCCTATCCGGTGCTTCGCAAGAGGATGATTGTTCGTGTACTTTCCAATTAACAATATGATCTGCTTTAATCAGACCACCATTCAAAATAGCGGAGCTCATGACTCGTTGCGGGGACGAAAAAGCTACATGTATATGATCATCATTGTATTGCAGCTTAGTAAAAGAATTAATGTTTATAGTCATAGATACTCGTGATATTAATGGCAATGCTCCTTTTAGTTGATGACAGGTATCTGCCCTCTATTTGTTACGGTATTTCATCAAGATACTGAAGTTCTGCCGCCATTATCAGATAAATTCACAAGAACCTTTGGCCATATCCCCCTCACTAAGAGGTCAATAATAGTTAGTTAAATGAAGTAACGCTGAAGCAAAAACCAACTGTTATTGTCCTTTTACTCACTTATCCATTTATGAACAATAATTCTGAGACGGTAACAAAACGGTAGCCTTCTAATTTAAGCCCTTTAATAATTCCAGAAATAGATTTCATTGAATTTTTACGTGATTCAAACATCACATGCATTAAGATTATCGAACCAGGCAAAGTATGTTTTAACGTGTAGTCGACTAAGTCCTCAGGACTCGAATCTAAGCTTAAAGCGCTATCAGGTTCTACATCCCATGTGACTGATAATATGTCATTTTTATTTAGATAATAAGGTAGGATAACTAACTTTTTTCCGTAAGGTGGTCTAAAAGTGATGCTTTTGGCATATCCAACATTTCGGATTTCTTGATTTGTTTTCTCAATTTCTTCGCTTACGAAGTTGATACTTTTTAAGATCATTTTTTCATGAGTATAAGAATGATTGCCGATCTCGTGTTCATCTTCTAGTATAAGGTTTGTTTGTATCGGGTTTCTCGCTATATCCTTTCCAACTAAATAAAATGTGGCTTTAACATTATTCTCTTTTAATATTTTAAGTATTTCTTCCGTTTTTCCTTTTGTAGGACCGTCATCAAATGTCAGCGCAACAACTTTTTCAGTTGTTTCTACCCTTGTGATGATATCGCCAAAAAGTTGGAAAGACTCATCCTTACTAACTTTGAATAAAATAAAAGTGATAACTACTATGGTTAATAATATATATATGAGTTTATTCACGCAATTTCCTATAATGCATAATGTCAACTTAAGCGAACAAAGGTTGTTGATTAAATAGGCTAAGAAGGAGCAAAGTGTTTTTTGTTCTTTTGAATCGCTTGTAGCTTTGCTTTAATCTGAAGACTTTCCTCGAATTGTAAATTTGTATATTGCCACGAAAGAAATAATAACAGAAAGCCCCAGTAAAAAACCTTGAATAAGTTCTAGGTATATACCAGACCCAACTCGATTAATAATAATTGCCGTTATAATCATCAGGCCAGCAATAGCAGCCAGTGTCGCTATTTGTTCTTTAGAATTTTCCATGTTGCATAATCTCCAATAGTCATTAATAATGGTTATCATCAGCAAGCTAACGCCTCAATAAGAGGCTAATATAGCAGACTAAGGTGTAGGACGGAGTAAAGCAGTCTGCTCTACTTTTCCGTGTAACGTTCTTATGTGTTTACACTCAGCCAGCCATAATAAAGCGCTATCCCAAATATTGAATGAATAGCGAAGTTTTGAAGCCTGACCATATTAGGCTTTGCCGCTTTGACTGCGCATATCCCCAACCCCAAAGCTGGTTGTAATATAAACCATGGAGATAGGACTGTAATCAAACCAAAAAGCCAAGCGTTTAGTAGCCACGAGTTTCCTTCAAAACCCCATATAACCATAACGACATAAAAGATCGCATAAATTACGCCTACAAAGTAATGAAAGGCCCAACCTAAAATATTTTCATACTTGATTTCGGGTGAACTACTAATAGGTTTATGAATAAACTTTCCATTTGGAATATGCCCTAGCCATCTCCCAACCATTGCCCAATTAGTTCGAGGAAACTTAAGAACCCTATTTGAGAATGTAGCCCAAATATCCATTATTACAGTAGCAAAAATACCTATTGCCAGTATTTTAATTACAACTTCCATATTTAACTACATACTCCGACTAAATTCATACACCTACTTAAATGGACATAAATAATTGGTTAAATGTGAAGCGAAGCGAAACATAATCCGCAATTTATGTTCTGTTCGAAGTGCTTGTTATGCTCTCAGTTGCTTATACATTATGAAAGAATCAACAAACCCAAGTTTTTTATGTTTATAGGCGTTGGGAATGGTGCCAATAATTTCATATCCAAGTTTTATCCATAATTTAACAGCAATTTCATTTGATGATACAACCGAATTAAATTGCATAGCACTATAACCTAGTTCTTGTGCTATCTGTTGAGAATGCAAACATAGCTTACGAGCAATCCCCTTACCGCGGCTCTCTGAACTTACCATATAACCACAATTAGCTATATGAGAGCTTGGTCCTGAAGCATTTGGTCTAATATAATATGAACCTAACATCAAACCATTTTCCTTGATGGCGTATGCTTTTTGTGGAGACAAACACCATAAATCGTATGCGGTTTCAAAATCAATTTCGGGGTCAAATGCATAAGTTTCTTGATCAACTACAACCTTTTTAAAAGTTGGCCAAAACAATTTGAAGTCACTTTTCGATATTTCACTAATTTTCACAATAACTCCAGAGAAAATAACGCCTCACTAAGAGACAATAATAGTTAGTTAAAAGAAGCGATAAGGAATAGAAACCTACTGTTTTTTGTTCTTTCAAATAACTTAAATGTAATTTAACTCTTAGCCTTTAACTGCGAGAGTAAAGACAACCAAAGTCTTTTATCATCGAATACTTGCAACATAGTATTATTGTTATAAATAATGCCCATCGTCATAATTTTTGTCCCTTCATAACTCGTTAATTCCATATCCCATAATGATGCCGAATAACCATTGCCGTGCTCAATAATAAGCCTTTTGCTACTATCGCCACCTGAGAATACTTTACCTTCAAAACATTTATCACAATAATCTAGACATAAACGTTTATTCTTTACATAAAATGAAGATACAAGTAATTGATCTAAATATTTCGTGTACTTAGGATGTGCTTTAAAAGCAGTAATAAGAGTATACCCTGATGATATGTTTAATTGGATATCATTAAATTTGATATGGATATCATTGTTGTAATATTCTTCAGCTTGCAACGTATTACATATAATCAGCAAAATCCAAGATACAACTAATGGAGTGATTTTGGAAAAAATACTCAATGGCGTTTCCTTACATTTAACAGCTCAATGAGAAAAAATTTATGTTTGGCTAAAATGTTGAACACATTGAATAACCAACTGTAAGTTTCCCCCTCTTGCGCGCCTTGTTATACTTATTTTTACAGCGCACTTACTATAATCAATATGAAAGCCAATAGAAGGTATTTATAGCTTTCTTTTGAAAAAGTAAAATTTGTTTTAAAACAGTGACGGATTGGCTCAGCTAGTAATGAAGGTGATAAAAGTAAACCACGTAGTAAAGATAAAACACCAAAGGCTCCTGCTAGAGCACCAAAATCCATAACATTAGTTTGATAAATTTGTAAGGCTTGCATGAATATCACGAGAGCCATAAATCCTTTAATGAGATTTGAACTACGCCGTATTTTATTTGCTTGATCGTCCATTGAGCTCCAATCCTATTTAATATGATGTAAAACGCCCCGTTAACGGGTAAATTATTGTTGATTAAAATATTGAACGCTGTGAAAATATCCAACTATAAATTTTACCTCTTGAGCATATTGTTAGCAGGAGTCTTACTGAACTGCTTGAAATTTCTTACGTTCTGCAGTGAAATCCCACCAAGCCTTGGGCGTATCTCCATTAATGAAGCATGTAACTGATATAAATACATCAATGACACACGGATCATGTCTGTTGCTTGTTAAAGTGCAAAGCCTCTCATACATTTCATATGGATCCTGCCCCTCGAGTTCGTTGGGTTGCTTTATACCTAGTAATTCAAGGTCAGCGGCACCTGCTTTTCCTATATTTGGAAGATCAGTGAGCTTTCTAACATTTTCACGGACAACTTTACTCGGATTCATGGTACTCCTAACACCCCATTATGTGGAAAATAATTATTGGATATAATGTGAACGGAGTGAACAACCAACAGTGGTGTGTCCGTTTGATTGTTTTATTCGTTGTATTTTTCTTTATCACCGTCTTTTATTGTGAATAAGCCGACCCAAAAAGACAATTCAAATATTGCACCAAGAATAATGAATCCCCAGGTACCTTCTGAAAACCCAGAACTATATGAGACAGCTGCACCTAAAAGCAGTAATATCAATATTAACCATTTTATAAAAGTGTTCATAGACATCCTTTGTAATGCTAACGCTTCGTTAAGAGGCAAATAATAGTTAACTACAATAAGCGACGAAGGACAAATAACCAACTATTATTTGTCCTACTTGATTGGCTAGTTAGCTATTTGTTTACTCGTTTTAGAGATACTAGCTACGGGAATAAGATCCATATCTAGCTGGTTATCTAAATAGCAAGTAAAAAATAATGACACCTCTTTTACAGTAGACTGAAAATCAACATTGGAACAATAGATCCTAATCCAATAGCACCAATTGAAAATGATGACTCTAAATCCGACTTTTCTTCTATAGTTTTACAATCCCACCATGAATTTATCTTGGGTTGCATACACTCACACCATAATGATATTAACTGGTTCATAATATATACCTTGTGATAATGTAATTACTTGCATAGTCTAACTTTAGATAGATTTATTACAATAATACGAAAAAAATTTCATTTACACCAAAATATCACCCCCATAAATGAAGCTAACGCCCACTTAGGCGGACAAAAATACTTGGTAAAAATGTGTAGAGAAACGGAACCTGCCCAGTATTACAATACGACCGCGAACAGTTAAAGACTTATTATGTTGTTGCGTTACGGCTTAAGCCGTTATTTTTCATACAACCCTTAACAGAGTTTGATACAAAACCAACAAGTGAAATTGAAACAGTGACTAATGTTCTCATTTATTTTTCCATTACTTAATGAGAAAAAACATATAGATAATATTTTATTGAGAGTAAATCTATGAGTAATTCATTTTAGAAATTTAAGATTTTTTTCATAAATCGTTGTTCAACATCAATTTTAGCCAAATTAATTACGTCACTTCATCTCAACTTATGAGTTTAAAGTTTAGCAAAGTCATACTCTTCCCCGCGAGTTTTTCCATCTAATGTGGTATTATTTTTTTTAAACGATAATGGCAAGTGTTAACATCGGTTCATTACCATGGATTTATTTTCAAGCTTATTAGAACAACCCATTAATATTTTACCCTATGATGGTGAGGTAAGTTATTTGGGCGAAATTATGTCATTAGACGATAGCGATTATTATTTCAACCGCCTGCTCAGCAGTATTGATTGGCGTTGTGACCAGGCAATGATTTTTGACAAGCTTATTGAAACTAAAAGAAAAGTGGCTTGGTACGCAGAACAATGTTTTAGCTATACCTATTCCAATATTACTAAAACAGCTTTACCTTTTTCAGCTGAGTTACTTTCCTTAAAGACACTTGTCGAGCAGCATACCGGTGAAACTTATAACTCCTGCTTACTAAACCTCTACCATAGTGGAGAAGAAGGTATGGCTTGGCATAGCGATGGTGAAAAAGACTTAAAAAAACTGGGTGCTATTGCTTCGTTGAGTTTCGGTGCTGAAAGAAAATTCGCTTTTAAGCATAAACAATCAAAAGAAGTTGTCGCTTTACCCCTTAAACCTGGCAGTTTATTAGTGATGAAAGGTGTAACCCAACAACATTGGTTACATCGTTTACCGCCAACCAAACTGGTAAATGACGCAAGAATAAATTTAACATTTAGGACTATTGTTAATAACTAACACATGCTATTTAATCTCCTGAATCAATGGCTAAGTTTTTCACATTGAACTAAAAGATTACGACCACAATAAAACTGAGATTTGGTGGTAATCTTCTCATAAAAATAAGGTTCAGCTAAAACAGAATAGTGAATCCCATATAAACAAAGGCATAAGAGTATTTAATATTTACCTGCTTTATTTTTGTAAGCCCCCTTCTTCTTTGATAGTCCATCCCTTAACATTAAAAATACACCTAGCTTTTCTTTTGCCATTTAACGCAACACCTATAAATGTAGATCGGATGAAACCATCGTAAAGTACGATTGAAATGAATATTGTTATCAAACTTATGCTAATAAGCTTTAGTAACCAATGAAGTGGCAACTCTGCGACCGATATTTGCAACCATAAAACAATAGGTAAGTGAATAAGGTAAATCCAAAATGATGCATCAGCAACATAGCGAACTACATTACTTGATTGAGCAAATAAACGCTTACATAAGCCAATGGTGAGCGAAACAAGCGACCACATCATTATTGCATAGCTCAGCATAAACCCAGCTTTAAGAAATAAATAGTAAGTATGAGCGTATTTCATTTCGAAACTCGATAAAACTACAGACGCCACCATACTAAAAACACAAAGTAGCAACTTGTGCCATGTTAAGTTGGCAAACCTATTTATCAAAGACGAGTCTCGATTAAGCAACCAGCCAAATAAGAAGAAACCACCATAAAGTAATGACACAGCAATATCCGGTACAAGTGATTTGTCAGGAGTATCCACTCCCCAATGACCCATAAACCAAAGGCAAGCCGCGGTAGGAATGGCAACAGCAAAAGTGGCAGCCGATGAATTACATATCCAAAAAATAAGACCATCGCTCAACTGCGTTAACTTAGTATTCAAAGGTGTAAACAAACGAATAAGGCTACGCAGAAATATAATACTGACTGAAATGATTAACAGGTAATACAAAAACCATAAATGTGTGCCTGTTAAGAAGTCTTTCGGAAACGCTTCAAAGCTATTAAAACCAGCAAGAAGACCATTTAAGATATTCACATCACCACGCATGCTTTCAGCACCCATTGTCCAAGAGGAAATTATTAAAGGCCGTAGTAAAAACCAGCCAATAACAAATGGCAGCACTATTTTAATTAGTCGTGATTTTAAGAAGAATTGTCCGCCTTGTTGATGAAATTTCATATGACTAAAGAATCCCGCAATCAGAAAAAACAACTCCATGCGAAACGAATGATTAATCATAACAAATATGGAAACAAAACTACTGGTCGATATATCCATAACTGCCCAGCCAATAAATATAGGCATATAAGATAGGCTTGAATGAAAAAAAACGCCCATTATCAATGCGAAGCTTCTAACCGCATCTAAATAATCAAGCCTATTGTTGTGCTGTGGTGACATAGTCATAATGTGTCTCAATTAATTCAAATTATTGGGGCCTTTGTTAGGCTCGTACCTACCTTTTACTTTTCGTCTATTTAACAACTATTAATAGAAGCCAACTTCGTCAATCTCAAAATCAAAGTGTGTTGGTTGCATGCCAAAAGAGACGATGCTTAATCCGCTAATTGTCGTTGTGTTAAGTTGAGTTTGTTCAGACCAAGCGCGTTTCATCGAGGTAAATGGAACCTTAACCTCGTGGAACTTACCGTCTGATTGCACTGTAACCATTGCCGCATGGTAATCATAGTTGATTACCTCAGCGCTGTTAGCAGACACAGAAATGCTCCCCTTGTTCAACTTAATCAATAACCTCACACCTTCGAAATTACTAACGTCCTGCGGCAAGCCCTTGTCGTTTAGCAGTAATACTGAACTCGCCCAACCTGGCTGCCCACGAGGTGGAACAATTTCACCTTTAATTTGCAGTTTCCCTTCTGATATTTTTATTGCCGTTTGCGTTTTCCCACCAGCCATCTTGTCATCTATAAATTGTCTTGGAATACCTAAGTTATTAGATTCAACGTTACTAAAGTCGTCTACAATGGGATGTAATTCCCCTGAAAAAGAGTAACTAGAAAAAGCCAAAAGTGAGGTTATAGCGAAAAGTCTTCCTAGGTTTAAAACAGATTTTTTTGATAAGTTCATTATTGTTCTCCAAATTGATAAGATTGTGTGTTTTTCAATAAGTACCCAAATGGATGAAGAAGGTGACAAAATAAAGTAAATTATTTTTAAGCCGCTACTTAATCAGGTTTAATGCAAAAGTAACAAATTAAATTTTTTCAAAAAATTGTCACCTATTACTTAAGAAACGGCACTTACTTTTTTTAAGGAAAAAGCAAAGCCAAAGGTAAAAGCATTATGAACCTATTTAGTAAGAAAAATATTAACACCAAAACAAACGACGCCAACTTGGTTATGTTGTCATTGGGAGGCGATCGTGACGCATTTTGTGAAATAGTTTCCCGTTATCAAAATTTACTGTGCTCCTTAGCTTATTCGTCTGTAGGTGACATTAAGCACAGCGAAGATATTTCCCAAGAAGCGTTTGTTGAAGCATGGAAAAAGCTCGATACACTTAAAGATCCCCAAAAGTTAAAATCTTGGCTTTGCGGCATATTACGTTTTAAGATCAGCCGTTACCGTCGTAAAGAAGGCAGACAACCAATAAAAGGCGCCAGCGAGTTTGAAGAACACGATGCTCCCGTTTCAGACAGCGAACAAATGGAAGACACAGCGATACGTGAACAAGAACAAGCCCTACTTTGGCAAACCTTAGACAAAATGGATGGCACCTATCGAGAGCCACTTATTTTATTTTACCGAGAACAACAATCAGTCGAGCGCGTGGCCGCCGAATTAGATTTATCAGTAGATACAACAAAACAACGCTTATCTCGAGGTCGAAAACTACTGAAACGTGCCATGATTTCATTCGTTGAAGACACCTTAACAAAAAGTAAACCCGGCATAGGTTTCACCGCTAGTGTGCTTTCCGCAATAAGTAGTATTGCACCGCCGGCAAAAGCAGCCGTTTTTGGAGCAAGTGCAGCTAACGCTGGAGCCTTCTTTAAACTGGCTAGCTTTTTAACCTTTTTAGCCGCGTTTTCTGGTGTAATTAGTTCATTCTTTGGTTTGAGGGCTAGCCTAGATCAGTCGCGAACTCAGCGGGAACGTCAACACGCAATAAAAGTTGTCGCGATGTTTATGTTGTCTGCGCTACTATTTATTTTAGGCATGTTTGCACTAAAATACTTCGCGCTGAATAGTGGTACTAACCTGCTAGCTTATACAACAGCTTCACAACTTTTAGTCTTGCTATTTGTCGGGTGTTATTTGTTGCTCGTCCACCGTATGTTTAAAGAAACACAAAAAATTAGAGCGCAAGAACGCATATTTAATCCCCAAGCGTTTAAGTGCGAAGCCGACCAAAAAGGCTCGAAACAACATGAATACAAAAGCAGAATGACTCTGTTTGGAACGCCTTTATTACATTTTAAATTTGGTATGTTAGAAGTAAATGAAAAACCCGCCATTGGTTGGATCGCAGGCGGAAGCAAAGCCTATGGTTTATTATTTGCTTGGGGTGGTCTAGCTATCGCGCCAATCAGTGTCGGTATTCTTTCAGTTGGTGTAATAAGCCTTGGCGCGGTTGGGTTTGGGCTGATTGCCATAGGTACTGTCGCTATAGGCATAATTGGATTTGGTGCTTCAGTAATTGGTTACAAAGCTTACGGCTCGTTTTCAGCATTAGGATGGGAAAGTGCCTTTAGTAATGGTTTTTCGGTAGCAAAAGGTGCCGCCCTAGGACCCGTTGCATACGCTGCACAAGTCAATAATGAGCAAGCCGCTGAGATTTCAAACCTCGCGTTACTAGGTCAAAGCTATCAATGGGTTTTAGCGTTTATCGCCATACTTGTTATCGTTCCTTCAATATTACATGCTTATAAAGTACGCCAGCGGATGAAATAGAATTTAAGGGCCATTAAATATATGGCCCTTAAAATTACGATTACAGTCAATTTAAAAATATAACAACCAAAATAAATATTGATTACCCCCTAGCTTCAACAAGGGGGAACTGAATGAACAAACGAACGTATATTATTATATTGATATCAATTAGCCACTTCATTACCATGTATGTAGCTATATGACCGCTTATCATAAATATTTTATGAGGTAATTAATTTCATTTACACTAACCTCACTCTAACGTTCCATTGGAATCCTCGATGAATTACCAAAAACTTCGTAAAGCTATTATTTTACCTTTTGTAACCAGTTTACTGTTCTTATTTAATTGTACTCTCCTCAGCGCGCAATCTTTTGACATTGTAGGCGACTGGCAGGCTACTTTAACTGTTTCAAAAGATAAAATGGTGCCGTTAATCATCCATTTAGAACTTGATGAAGACGAAATCAGTGGTTATTTAGATTCCCCCAGCACGGGTAAGTTTGATCAACCTTTAACGCTAATAAAGGTAGAAAGCGATAAATTAATTTTCGAAATTGACAGTTGGAATGTGCATTTTGAAGGTGAGTTTAATAAACAGAAACAGCACATTATAGGCACCTTTATTGAAGGAAGTTTTGTACAATCATTAACTTTTAATTTTATTGAACAAAGTACATCCAACCATATTGATGATGTTGTTGGTGACTGGCATGGTGAAGTTATCAGTGGTGAATCAAAACCGCTTAACTTTATTTTACATCTAACCAATGAACAAGGCATATTAGTCGCAACCGCTGACAGTCCAGACCAAGGTGGTTATGGTATGAAAATAGATAGCGTTGTTTTAAGCCATGGCGTGTTGGTCTTTGATGTAAAAAAAGCAGATGTTAATTACACAGGGACCTTAACTAAGAATAAACAAAACCTCTATGGAATTTTTACCCAGCAAGGGGATCAAATGGCGTTAACGATGACCAAACAAAAAGTAGATACAACCAATATAAAAACACACAAAAAAGCTAAAAACTAATGTGATTCAGTGAATTATTAATGAATATTACTACAGGACAAATAAAACATGCCTAATGATTCAACGTCGAGTTTAGTCTCGCGTTTTTGGTTAATGCTAGTTATTTTCTGGGGATTCATTGCCTTAAGTATTTTACTTATCCAACAATCCTTTACCGATGGGAATTTAATGGCTCATGTTGTTTTTGCAATCACGTTATTTCTATCAGCTATTATTACTTGCCCTGTTATTAAATGGCTCATTCATTATTTTGATTGGACTAACGCACGCAAAGTTAGTACCTGGTTTTATTTAGTTATCATATGTATTGTTAGTGCTTATTGTGCGGGTGTTATCATCAACGCTTTACTCGGTTTATATTATTTACTGACAGGTAAAGCTTCGATGTTCGTTTTCTTTTGGAATAGCGTTTTTTCAACTTCAGTGTTAATGGCGCTTTTAATGCTACTTTGGACCGTAATTTACGTTGTTATTGTTTACAGTATTAAGCTAAACACAATGGAATTAAAAGAATCTTCCGCGGCTTTGAAATTAAAAGAAGCACAATTAAATAGCCTTATTGGACAGCTTAATCCTCATTTTCTTTTTAACAGTTTAAACAATATTCGTAGTTTAATGCTTGAGGATGTCTCTAAATCGAGACAAATTTTAACATCACTTTCAGACTTTTTACGTTATTCACTCACTAATAATAATCAAGCTTTTCAATCTATTGAAAATGAGCTAGCCATAGTACGTGATTATATTGCCATCGCATTAATACAATATGAAGAACGTCTTGATTACCATGAAGATGTTGATGAAACGTTACTTATTTATAAAGTTCCGCCAATGTTAATACAGCTGTTGGTCGAAAATGCAATTCGCCATGGTATAGACAGGTGCCCAGGCATAGGTAAACTTGCCTTAACGATAACGCGTAATAAGCATAATGTTGCTATTTCTGTCATCAACTCGGGAAATTTAACAGACAAAGTTGTTTTCAACAATCAGCAAAAAAGTACCGGTTTAGGCATCAAAAACATTAAACAACGCTTAAATTTATTGTTTAATGAACAAGCGTCTTTTCACATATCCGAAGATAATGGATTGGTAAAAGCTGAAGTAATCTTTCCATTGGAAAAGCACAATAATATTGAATCATAGGGGTAGATTTTGAGAGCAATTATAGTTGAAGATTCACGATTAGCACGGCTAGAGTTAAGAGAATTATTAAAGCTTCACCCTGAAGTTGAAATTATTGATGAAGCTAAAAATATTGAAATAGCACAAGAAAAAATAGAGTCTTTACAGCCAGACCTTATATTTTTAGATATTAATATGCCTAATGGTAGTGGTTTCGAATTGTTAGAACGCTTAATAGAGTGTCCTTTTGTTATTTTTACTACCGCTTATAGCGAATTTGCGCT
>MAAB01001426.1_pt1 | contig 22826 bp, 20 predicted proteins | sample 1115991 | NCBI WGS metagenome assembly MAAB01 (sample SAMN04961124, study PRJNA320927) | seawater metagenome | isolation source: sample BD02T18 sea water enriched with oil for 18 days | place: USA:Gulf of Mexico | collected 2013-07-27
TTTTTGTGACGTGCACGAGCTTGTACACCACGTTTTACTCTAGCCATTTTCTATATCTCCTAATTAACCGTGACGTAAAAGTTTTTTAACTGACTTAATGTCAGATGCGGCGATCATGCACTTAGCACGAAGATGACGCTTAACTTTAGTACGACGCTTAGTCAAGATATGACGAAGGCCAGCTTGTTTGAACTTGTAGCCATTGGCTGTTTTTTTAAAGCGCTTTGCAGCACCTTTATTCGTTTTCATTTTAGGCATGTTAAAAATTCTCAAATTTATACTCTTTACTAATAAAAGTAGAGGTATATGCCAAATATTAAGTAGCGGGGGCGAAAATAACCAAGTGAACTTTATTAAGTCAACCTAGGTATTTTACTTGTAAGCCTTTACTACCAGCGTTAGATAAAGTTGGTGAATAGAAAACCCGAAGATTTTCTATTACTTGTCAAACCAAGTTTTATCTATTTTTAGGGGCTAAGACCATCACCATTTGACGACCTTCCGCACGACGCGGAAAGAACTCAAGCACTGTTAGCTCTTCTAAATCGTTTTTAACACGAGTAAGAAGCGCTAAACCTAGCTCTTGGTGGGCCATTTCACGGCCACGGAAACGTAATGTTACCTTGACCTTATCGCCGCCTTCTAAAAAGCGTTTCAGGTTACGTAGTTTCACCTGATAATCGCCTTCATCTGTACCAGGACGGAATTTAATTTCCTTAACCTGTATTTGTTTCTGGTTTTTACGTTGTTCTTTCTGCTCTTTAGCTTTTTCGTAGATAAACTTACCGTAATCCATCACACGACAAACCGGGGGCTTAGCAGTTGGGCTAATTTCAACAAGATCAACACCAGCGTCATCCGCTTGGTCCATTGCTTCATCTAATGTGACGATGCCACCAGGCTCTCCGTCAAATTTAATTAAACGAATCTGGTTGTCTAAGATATCTGTAATTAACTCATTTAAACGATGAGCTGGCTCTTTACGCCCGCCTCGTTGTCCACCTTTAATAGCCATGTTCCTCCAAAGAACTCTTTTATCTGCTTATTTAATCTCTGCCTTAGTCTATACAATTATAGAAAAGGCAGACTATTTTTATTTTATTATTTTATCCGTTTTAGCTTTATTTAGCTATTACTGACGCGTTTTAACTTCATCAGATAATTTAGCAATAAAGTCATCAACCGACATTTTACCTAAATCTTCACCACTTCGAGTTCGAACAGATACTTCACCTGATTCCATTTCTTTGTCACCGACAACTAAAAGGTAAGGAACTCGCTTCAAAGTGTGCTCGCGGATTTTAAAGCCTATCTTCTCATTTCTCAAGTCTAATTTTGCTCTAAAGCCATTTTCTTTTAGTTTTTTAACAACTTTTTCACAATATGGTGCTTGTTTATCGGTAATATTCATAATTGTCGTCTGAATAGGCGATAACCATGTTGGGAATTTACCCGTGAACTCTTCGATTAAAATACCAATAAAACGTTCTAATGAACCTAAAATTGCTCGATGAATCATTACCGGAGTATATCTTTCGTTATCTTCACCAACATAAGTTGCGCCTAAACGCTCTGGTAAGGCAAAATCAAGTTGCACTGTGCCACATTGCCAAGCACGACCTAAACAATCCATTAAGGTGAATTCTATTTTAGGACCGTAAAAAGCGCCTTCGCCTGGTAAGTATTCAAATTTAATATCACTGTCTGTTAATGCTTGTGCAAGACCGGCTTCAGCTTTATCCCAAATCTCATCACTACCAATACGATTTTCAGGACGAGTAGAAAGCTTAACAACAACATCTTCAAAACCAAATGAGCCGTAAACGTCATAGACCATTTCGATACATTTTTTAACTTCGGCTTGAACTTGTGATTCCATACAGAAAATATGAGCATCATCTTGAGTAAAACCACGAACGCGCATTAAGCCATGTAACGACCCAGAAGGTTCATTACGGTGACAACAGCCAAACTCAGCAATACGTAATGGTAAATCACGGTAAGATTTTAAACCTTGATTGAAAATTTGAACATGACCTGGACAGTTCATTGGTTTAATTGCGTATTCACGCTTCTCAGATGTAGTAGTAAACATGCCATCAGCATATTTTTCCCAGTGACCTGATTTTTCCCAAAGACTTCTGTCCATCATCATTGGCGCTTTAACTTCGTCGTAATCATATTCGTGTAATTTTTCACGAATAAACTTCTCTAACTCAGTATAAATCGTCCAACCATCGTTATGCCAAAACACCATGCCTGGCGCTTCTTCTTGCCAATGGAATAAATCTAATGTTTTACCAATTTTACGGTGATCGCGTTTTTCAGCTTCTGCTAAACGAACGATATACGCTTTTAATTGTTTTTTGTCAGCCCATGCTGTGCCGTAAATACGTTGCAACATTTTATTGTCTGAATCACCGCGCCAGTATGCGCCAGCTACTTTCATTAATTTGAACTGATGACAATGACGCATGCTTGGTACATGAGGACCACGACACATATCAATGTATTCTTGATGATGATATAAAGCCGGTGTATCAGTTTTCTCGATGTTTTCATCAAGAATTTGTAATTTGTAGGTTTCGCCACGTTCTGTAAACGCATCGTAAGCGTCTTGCCAAGAGCCTGTTTTCTTAACAACTTCATAGCCAGTACGCGCTAATTCAGTCATACGTTTTTCTATTTTGGCTAAATCATCTTCAGTAATTGACTGTTCAAGGTCAATATCATAATAGAAACCGTTTTCAATCGTTGGACCAATCGCCATTTTAACATCTGGATATAGCTGTTTAATAGCATGCCCTAATAAATGCGCGCAAGAATGACGGATTATCTCAAGACCTTCGCTGTCTTTATTGGTGATAAGTTGCAAAGAGGCATCTTGGGTAATTAATTCACACGCATCAACAAGATTTCCGTCAATACGACCAGCGATCGTTGCTTTAGCAAGACCAGGGCCGATATCAAGCGCAACATCCATTACAGATACAGCTTGTTCAAAAGAGCGTTGTGAACCATCAGGGAGAGTAATTACAGGCATGTTTTTCCTTAATCAGTGGCGGCGCATACTAAGCGTCGCTTGAATATTAATAGTTAAAAATAAAGAGTATCAGCAGTAGCATCCGGCAATTGCTTAATCACGTTCATCCCGAACATAATGAATTATATTTTTCAGCGCATGATTGTAAAAGCCCTACCCTTTTTAAACAAGGGTTTTCAACAAGCTTTAAACAATTAAAACGATTTAATGGCAACTTGGTTCAAAGTTATTCTTTAGCATGCCTATGTAGCTAACTCAGGCGCTCGCTATAAACGTCATCTTCGAGGTCTCTGATCGAAACGTAGCATGGATGCTACTTATTAGACAATGCAGACGGTACAGGACGTACCTTATTAGATAATGCAGGATGCATATTATCCTGACGCATATTGTCCTGAACCATCACTTTTAGACACTGGATCCCTTAGTCATGTCCATAGGCACGTTCTTTAGCATACCTATGTAGTTAAGTTAGGTGCTCGCTATAAACGTCATCTTCGAAGTCTCTGATCGAAGATCCATCACTTTTTAGACACTGGATCCCTGAGTCATGTGCATAGGCACGTTCTTTAACGAATCAACTTAAGCGAAGTAAACTACGCATCAATCTTTAAAATCAAAAACTAATTAAGCTTCTTGCTCAGCAGTAATAGCTAAAGCCATTGCTTCAGCTATTTTAATGCCATCAATACCGGCAGATAAAATCCCACCCGCATAACCTGCACCTTCGCCTGCTGGATACAAACCTTGCGTATTAAGACTTTGCAAGGTCTCTTTATCTCGGGTAATTTGAATAGGTGAAGACGTGCGAGTTTCTACTGCTGTTAATGTTGCCTCGCTCATTGAGAAACCTTTAATTTTTTTATCAAAAGCAGGTAATGCTTCTCTAATTGCTGCAATAGCATAATCAGGTAAGGTTTCACTTAAATCGCAATAAGTAACGCCTGGTTTATAAGACGGGCTTACCGAGCCATGCTCACCACTTTTACGACCTGCAAGAAAATCGCCTACAAGCTGTACTGGGGCATCATAATTTTCGCCGCCAAGTTTAAAGGCTTTTTCTTCTAATTTACGTTGAAACTCCATACCCGCAAGTACATAGTCTCTATCTGAAGCAAATTCACTGGTGATGAAGTCTTCCGGTTCAATACCAACAACAATCGCGCTATTGGCATTTCGCTCAAGACGAGAGTATTGACTCATACCATTGGTCACTAAACGGCCCTCTTCCGAGGCGGCAGCAACAACAGTGCCCCCAGGACACATACAAAAACTATAAACCGAACGACCATTACTACAATGGTGAACTAATTTGTAATCTGCAGAGCCTAAGATTTCATTGCCCGCATTATTGCCAAAGCGCGCTTCATCGATAACAGATTGTTCATGTTCAATACGAAAGCCAACAGAAAACGGTTTTGCTTTCATGTAAATATCTTCATCAAATAACATACTGAAGGTATCACGCGCACTATGGCCTATGGCTAAAGCAATATGATTAGTTTCTATCTGTTCGCCATTTGAAAGTGTTAAACCAGTCACTTTTTTATTTTGGTAACCGTCAATGCCCTGAGCGGTACATTCATTACCATCCACATCAGTAAAATGAATTTTATCTACTCGCTGGTTAAATCGTACTTCACCGCCCAATTCAAAAATCTTGGCGCGCATTTTTTCAACCATGGTGACTAATTTAAAGGTACCAATGTGCGGTTTACTTACATAAAGAATTTCTTCAGGCGCTCCTGCAGCAACAAACTCATGCAGCACTTTACGGCTGTAATGCTTAGGGTCTTTAACTTGACTATAAAGTTTACCGTCTGAGAATGTGCCTGCGCCACCTTCACCAAATTGCACGTTAGATTCAGTATTTAATATTTTTTTCCGCCAAAAGCCAAAAGTGTCTTTAGTACGTTGTCTCACTTCTTGACCGCGCTCTAAAATAATAGGATTAAAGCCCATTTGTGCCAACACTAAACCGACAAATAAACCGCAAGGTCCCATACCAATAACAACAGGACGATTTTTAAGGTTCTTTGGTGCTTGGCTAACAAACTTATAAGCCATATCAGGTGTTTCTTTAACCTGAGTATCATCAGTAAAACTGACAAGAAGCTCGTCGTTAATATTTGTTTCAACATCAAGGGTATAAATCAGGAAGATTTTATTCTTCTTGCGTGCATCATAACCACGTTTAAATACGGTGAAGTTTATTAACTCAGTCTCTTTAATAGAGAGTTTAGTTAAAATAGCTTGTTGAAGTTCGTGCTCTTGATGATCAAGCGGAAGTTTAATATTGGTTAAACGAATCATTCTGTTGAAATCCAGCATAGGAAGAGTAATATTTTTCACTATTTTACCTGTACGCCATCATTTTAGAAACAAGAGATTGAATTTGCTCCCAACAAAGGTATGATCCACACTATAATTTAGACAAAAATCACCAAATTTAGATAAAACCATGGCATTTGTAGTAACCGATAACTGTATATTATGTAAATACACTGACTGCGTCGCAGTGTGCCCAGCTGATGCCTTTTATGAAGGGCCTAATTTTCTAGTTATAAGTCCTGATGATTGTATCGATTGTGACTTATGCCCTGTTGAGTGCCCTGCAGGTGCTATTTATCAAGAAGATGAAGTACCCGCACACCAACAAGAGTTTATTGAGCTTAATGCTGAATTAGCTAAGCATTGGCCTAAAATTACCGAAGTAAAAGCTCCGTTAGAACAAGCCGCGAAATGGGATGGCGTTACTGATAAAATTCAGTACTTAGAGACAGAGTCTGACGACTAGTCTAATACTTCTCTAAGCTAATCTCTCACTCTATCGGAAAGCAGCTATACTCAAGGAAATATCATTACCCTGGAATGACCTTGGAGATAGCGATGTGGCATAACGTTGAGCAAGCCATTAGTGATGAAACTGGGAGGCCATTTTATATTTCTGAAAAAAAAGTCATTTCTACAGGAATTTCAAATGTCTCATCCTTATATAGCCCCACTGGTAGTAAAGACCCTTTATTAAACCAAGCATTTAAAATTAGCGATGGACAGCGTAGCTTTTTTTTAAAAGTTAATCGAAAAGACTTTCTCACTAATTTTCAAGCTGAAGCTTATTCTCTTAAACAATTAAGCTCACTCTCTCATATGGCCAGTCCTGAAGTAACAACCATAGGCACGAGTATTAATAAAAGCTTTTTAGTACTAGACTATGTTGATTTTAGTAAAGCAAAACCTGTGCTTTGGTATCAACTTGGTCAACAACTTGCCCAAATGCACTTTGAAACTCGCCATGGCCAATTTGGTTGGCAGCATGATAACTTTATTGGTGGTACTGTGCAGCCCAATCATTGGAGCAGTAATTGGACCACTTTTTTTTCTGACCAACGTATTGCTTGGCAATTACAGTTACTCTCTGAACGCGCGATAATGTTGGGGAATATTGAGCACATAAGTCAAGTTTGTCATGATGTATTATTACATCATCAAGTAGAGCCTTGTTTAGTCCATGGTGATTTATGGCAAGGTAATACCGGGTTTACTGGCGAGCAAGCGGTTATATTTGATCCCGCTTGTTATTATGGCGACCGAGAAGTTGATATTGCCATGACTGAACTTTTTGGGCACTTTCCAGATGACTTTTATAATGGTTATCAAGCTGAATACCCTATAAGCGATGGTTACGCTCAAAGAAAGCTCGTCTATAACTTTTATCACATCCTCAATCACGCCAATATTTTTGGCGGTGTATATATTGATCAAGCTAAAGCCATTTTATCGAGAATAATGTCACTGCCTTTGCATTAATCGCCGAAATAACTAAATAGATCAAATCGCTATCATTTAATCATCAAAACGGCCGACTATTTTTGGTAATTTACATAAAAATAGTCATACTCAATAAAGAATTAACAAATTATAAATAAAGAAAAACCACCTTTTAAATTACTCTTTCTGTGTGTGAGGTTATATGAGCAATCAACTTAATGAGAAACGCATTACTTGTCCTCACTGTGGTCATCATTTACACGCAACAATAGATGCCTCTGCTGGTGATCAAGATTATTATGATGAGTGCCCTTCTTGCTGCATGGAAATTCACTACAATTTGCATGTTGATGAATATAGAAAAAAGATTCATTTAACGGTAGATAGCGATGATGAGCAGGTATTCTAACGTCTCTTCTACGGAGACCTTTACGGTTCAACATTTGGCATTTATACAAACAGAGGACTTTACTTTTTAAGACATTTTTTGCCTTGTCTGCTCAAGCTATCTCCTCTATGATGCTTGCAGTTCAACAACACTTAAAAACCTTTGCTCCTTCCCCTTTATTAAAGTTACCACTACATGAATTTAGCTGACTTCTTAACCCACAGTAAAAGCTTATTAAAACTTACTTACCCTATTTTAATCGCGCAATTAATCCAAAATTTAATGGGTTTTGTCGATATTGTTATGGCCGGACGTGTAAGCGCGACTGATTTAGCCGCCGTAGCGGTAGCAAATAGTATTTGGCTTCCGTTGATATTAACTATATATGGGTTAATTATGGCCCTCGCGGCTATTGTTTCTCAGCTTGCTGGGGCAAATAAATATACTGATGTAGTTGAGCAAACCTATCAAACCGCATGGATTTCTCTTGCGCTCGGGGTGTCACTCATTGGCCTTTATTACATACTCACCCCCATAGTTGCGCCACTGGTGACCTTAGAAGGAAACCTAGAAGCCTTGATGTTTGACTACCTAGGTTACATTGTGTGGGGCGCACCAGGGTATTGCATATACTTAGTACTGAGAAACTACTCTGAAGGTTTGTCATATACCAAGCCGACCATGATTATTAGTATTATTGGCTTGTTGGTTAATATCCCGGCAAACTATATTTTTATCTACGGTGAATTTGGAATGCCAGCCCTTGGTGGCGCTGGTTGTGGTATAGCTACTGCCCTTGTTTATTGGTCAATGTGCATCAGTATGCTCATTTATTGCTTTTATTCAAAAGTACTGAAAAAAGCCAACTTATTTAGTGCTTTTTATTGGCCAGTACTAGCTGAAATAAAAGAAATCCTTGCCTTAGGCATACCTATCGCCTTGTCATTATTATTTGAAGTAAGCCTATTCGCCATTGTTGCTATCATCTTGGTTCCCTTTGGCGCACAGGTTGTCGCAAGTCACCAAGTTGCCTTAAACTTCACTGGCTTAGTGTTTATGGTGCCTTTAAGTATCGCCATGGCGACAACAATTAAAGTCGGCTTTGCCATCGGTAATAATAACTATAAACAAGCAAGAGACTACACCTTCTATTCAATTGTGCTTGGTCTATTACTCGCGTGTATTACCGCGTCAATAACAGTGCTTTTTAGAACACAGATTGCAGAAATCTACAGTACCGAAGCTCCCGTAATAGAGTTAGCTGCAAGCTTAATGTTATTGGCGACCATTTATCAGTTTTCAGATACCATTCAAGTAGTTTCCGCAGGTGCATTACGCGGTTATAAAGACACAAAATCTATATTATATATAACCTTCGTATCTTATTGGTTGGTCGGTTTAACTGTCGGATTGATATTAGGTATAACAGACTGGATTGTTCCTAAAATGGGGCCCTATGGTTTTTGGATAGGCTTTATTGTCGGTTTAACTACTGCTGCTGTATTGCTCGCTTGGCGTTTACAAATAATTCAAAAGCGAATTCAAACTTCTGAAATATTACAATAAGCTGGCAGTGAGAAAGTACAAACTTAATTAGCTAGTTTCATATTCAAGCACTTTGTTTATTTAACAGGCAAGTAGAACTTATTTATCAATGAATTAACTAAAATTGCTTGCAAGGCGATTAAGCAAAAGCTAACATAGCCCTCGTTGAGTTATCAACATGTGCTCGCTTAGCTCAGTTGGTTAGAGTACTTGCATGACATGCAAGGTGTCACAGGTTCGAGTCCCGTAGCGAGCACCATATTAGGGTTTAATAACCCTCTAAAAAAACCCGTAAAGCCCATAACCAAAGGTTTTACGGGTTTTTTTATGTCTGAAGCTATTTGATAGTATTTTTTAAATCCCTACTTTTTAGTAGTACTAAAAGCAGTACCAGTGAAAACACAACCAAGCGGTACTACTAAAATAGCTAGAAAAGTAAAACTTCTTACCAATACTGAAGTTAAGTAATCAAAGCCGATAGGTAATTTTTACAACTTATTTGACGGTGATGGATTGGTCACTTATGTCATTTCTAATATCGGATCACTCATTATTAAACTTGTTAGTAACTATTTAGCTTTGTTTTGGATTGAACCTGGAAAGCACTCCTCCACAACCTGAATCATAATCTACCTTTTTATTATAAGTATCTTACTATTGTCAAACAATTATGACGTTGTTATCATTAGAAAAATTAAATTAAAACACAATAAAGGGATTTACGTTGTGACTTATAGTAGTACCATAAATGACGAAACATTTACCGATGAAGCAACATCTACGGAGCAGGTTTCAACTCCACCAATAAAGCTAAACAAACATGAAAATAGCTATCTATTAAAACAACGCAATACTTTCTGGTTTGCTAATCCTCAAATGCTATACATATTTGGCACAACACCCAAAAGTAATTTTTATCTTTTAGGTCAAACCTTACTGCTATTAATAGCTATTTCAGCATTCTTTTTTACCAATTTTTACGCTGTTTTTACTTATACCGAGACTGTTGTTGGGCTTGGCGATATTTCAGGTCAAACATGGTTGGATCGCTTTACAGCTTTCATTACTATTTTCATAATATTTAGAGCTAATAAACACCTAAAAACAAATCTAAAATTAAAGCCTATTAAAGGTTATCAACTTACTATGCTTTCAAACAGTATGATGAGAGCTCTAATAAACCAGTTAAAGCTACTGCTATTAATATTTATAATATCTGCAGCTTATGGTCTACTGGAATACCAAGAAATCTCTCAGGTGTTTTCTGAAATACTTGATGGAAGTTTTGCTGATAACTTAGGGGCTTCATGTTATCTAATCGGCCTAATCATTACCTATCGCGCTTTTCGTTTTTGTAAAAAGGAGTTAGTGTAATGAGATATTTTGTTTTATTTCTACTCGTAGTTTGTTCGACAACGGTATACGCAAAAAAAACATTTTATAAAGAATGTACTCAAGAAGAAGAAAACATCAGTGCATTTAGCCTTATTCTTTTTAATAAAGCTGAACTAATTAACTTAGGTAGTTGTGTTGGAGTAGCTTCTATTAAGCGTGGAACCCGCCTAGATATTATTGAGTCGTGCAAAGAAGTGGTTGAAGACAAAGTAAACCTTTTAGGCGTGTTAGCACTAAGCAAAGCTGAAGCTATCCAAATAGGTCAATGCTTGGGTGTAATTAACTACATCCATAATAAGTATCATAATGAATATATTTACAAGCGAAATACCTACAGAAGAAACAATGATACCTACCAATGTCAAAAAGGCATGACGGCTGTAAAAACTATAGTCAGACTCGGTCCACAAAAAATAAGTAAATCAACGTTACGTGACAGTTTATGTCACTAACTAATGACATGAACAATTTAGCTGATACTAACTCGATTGATGATTATGCCAATATTTTCTTAAAAAGAAGTACTTTACCAAGAAAAATTCACGATCTATTGCAAACTATCTTCACTAAGCGAGAAGCTAAGTTTCGAGAGCATATTATGGTTGTGAAACAAGGCGACCATAATAAAAAACATTATCTAAAACAAGGAAATCAGGCAGTTGTAGGCAACAGCCTAATACTATTAACCCTGCTAGACTCGGCTTCAACTAAAAAGCTATTTGAATATTACTTCAGTACTTTACCAGCCTCAAAAGGTCGAAACTTTGATATTTTTTTTGATAACTATGATGGTAAATCGCCCGCATACTTTTTCTGTGGCATTGATAAAACAGACATAGACAAAGTTAAAGCATGCCTAGTAGACATAAAGTTTGACCTATTCACACAAAAACTCCCCTTACCTGTTAAGGATAAAAAATATATTTTGCATTTATTAGCTCAAGATATACCTTGGCAGCAATATTTAAAGACTTATCAAGAAGCTGAACAATGCTTTTATAAAAAAGATATGTTCCGCGCCAAAAAGATACTAGTAACACTTCACAGTATCACGGTTATTAAACTTATTCCGGTCGAACTTCTACTTGCTAAAGTAAATGCCGAAATTAAAGAGGCAGAAGAAGCATCCGCTTTAATACATGATTTATTAAGTTAAACGACATTAAATAAAACCATTTAGCAATAATTTAAAATTAATTAATATTATTGCTAGGTTGTGCCGGGCACAATTTCAGAATGATTCTCGAAGTCACACATAGTGTGTGACATTTGGAGAATCCTAATGAAAAACCATAACGACCTAGTCATAAACTACCACGTTACTGAAAAATGTAATTACTCTTGTCGGTTCTGTTACGCCCAATGGAATAAACCAAACGAAATTCACGCTAATGGGAACAAAGCAGAAACTATGCTCGCCTTTTTAGCGAATTACTTCATCAAAAATCCAAAAAACATCGTTCAACAGCAAATGCCATATAAAAATGTGAGGCTTAACTTTGCGGGCGGTGAGCCAATGCTACTTCAAAAACGTTTTTCTCGTTTGTTAACAGTAGCTAAAAATCTAGGCTTTGAGTTATCCCTTATCACAAATGGACACTTCTTGACTGAAAGTTTTATTAAACAATATGCCCCTCTTTTCTCAATGATAGGGATAAGCTTCGACAGCCAATTAACCCTTAGTCAAAAAGAGATTGGTCGTGTAGATCGCAAGGGTGAGTCAATATCGTGCGATAACTTACTCCATAAAGTGACGCTGTTACGTCAAGTAAACCCTAACATTCAAATCAAAATTAATACCGTTGTAAACTCGGTTAACAAGTATGAAGATTTTACTCAATTAATTTCTGCCATTGCCCCTACAAAATGGAAAGTACTCCAAGTACTCCCTGTAGAAAATAATGCATTACAAATAACGAATACAGCATTTAGTAACTTCTTAAATCGTCATAAAAAAATAGATCATTTTATATCTGCTGAAGATAACAGCTCTATGACCCATTCATATTTAATGATAAATCCTGAAGGAAAGTTTTATCAAAACAAACCAAACAGCAATGGCTACAACTACAGTGGAAGTATTATCGAAACAGGTGTTGATGAAGCACTACAACAAGTAGAAATAGACTGGTCTGCATTTTCAAATCGTTATAAAAAGTCAGAGGCTCTTTATGCATAACCAAAAGAAAGTAGCCCTAATAATGCAGCAACTTGTTCAGGGAATTCATCCCCAAGCCTTAGGGGCCAAAAAGATGAGGTGTTGCCATAACTTATATCGTATACGCATTGGTAAAAATTATCGCCTACTGATTAGCTTGGTAGAAAATAAATGGCGAGCAGCAGAATTATGCACACGTCAGCAACTAAAAAGAAAACTAAAACAACGAAGGCGACATTCTAACTTAGTCGCAAAACAACATTTGTAATTTAACAATTAAGGAAACAATTATGTCTAAAAAAATCACACAAAAAGACAACGCTGCTAACCAACCGAACAAGAACAAAGGTTCAAGTGGTACCAATAAGCAATATGATCAAAACCAAGGTAATCGTGGGAAGCAACTAAACCCCAATAACAAGGACTAGCTAAAATAATGCCAGCTTCAATTATGAAGCTGGCATTAATAAAAACCTGCTATCTCAAGCTAGGAGAAATTCCTAGTTAGATTTATATAAGTACAGTGCCTTGCTCACAATCACTACAGTTTAGTGTGTAGGCTTCTTTCTTTTTGGTCACTTTAGTATTTTTACTAGCACAACTAACACAAGGCATTTTCATTGCAGTATTCGTTTCACACTTATTGCACTTTATGAAATAACCATAACGACCATATTGTGCTGTGTAATCTGATTTTTCACCACAAGATTTACACTGAAGTACGGCATCAGTCATTACATTAGGTTTCTCGACAGGTGCTATTGCCTCAACTGCTTCCTTATTAATTTTCTCTTTATTGACAGTCTTTTGGTTTATTTGAGTCATCAGAAATGACGTGATTGAATCTAGCTCTTTATCGCTAAAGTCAGGACGAGTATCGACTGTTATCAGCCTAAAGCCTTTATTTCTTAGTTTCATCAGCTTATTAAGTTTGTCGACTAAGAATTCAGTTTTAACAAGCTGTTTTGATACATCACTAGGCATTGAATCACGATCAATAACCGCATTACTTGAAACTACACAAACATTATCCCAACAGCGTAATCCAAATGACTGCTGCTTAATACCAAATAACTTATTCAGGATTATTTCTCTATGCTCAAATAACATCTCGCGAAGTAACTTTTGCTGCAACTCTACTTGTTTGATTGGTGAAGCCATTCCAGACCATTTACTACCAAAGCTACGAGTCCACTCGCCAAAGTCATTAACTTTAACTTCTCCTTTGATGCTTTTAGATTCAATTAATACAAAACCAAATGGGTAAACAATAAGATGGTCTATTTGTGCTGTTTCATTATTGTGAGTGAACTTGAAATCGTTGATAACAAATACTTGCTTATGATCCTTGAAAGCACGCCTTAAAAAGAAAGCGACATCTTGCTCTTGTTTTTGTCCTGCTTTTGCAGTTGGGGAAACCACATTTTGAAGTGTTTTATCTTTTAAAATCATACCGTATTATCATCCATGAAATTCAAAACTAATTGACGTGAATCATACAGTAAATGTTTGCCCGCATTATAGTTTTTTACTTATTATTGAAGGAGTTTGACCATAAATTTTACTTTTCAATTATCCACGCCGTGCATTTAAAAACTAAGATATATTTTACCATTCCTCTTTCATCGTTTTTCATATACCCTGGAACGAATAAGGTATTAAATTAAAAGGATTTTCATGAACACTACGGGTGTCTACGAACAGCTAATTACCCAGTTAGTTGAACAAAACTTAGATAGAGAAACTTTCCATGTTGGTGAACGTTTATTAGAAGCGGGTGAAGCAGCTACTTGGTTATCTCGTTTCTTAACCCGACTTATCGAAATTGCTATGGACTCTGTACCCAATGGCGATTCTAGAATTCATGATCAAATAAACCTCGCAAATACTATTGTTCAATGGCTTAGCACACACATTAAAGATGAAGCGTTAATCACTGAGAACTTGCTTGATAGCCAAGGAAAAATCCTTACCGCGCTATTTGATAAAACTAACCCTATTGCTGCTGACTTACCCAAGTATGTTGAATCAATAATGCCGATAACAGGGCTAACGCAGAGTGAATTATTTTGTGGTAGTAACGTTGGCGTGTCGTTAGAGACTGAAATTAAAAGAGAGATCCAATCTTCCGATAAAATCTATTGGCTGGTTTCATTTATAAAATGGACAGGTATTCGGATATTTAAAAAAGAGTTAGAGTCGTTTACCCGCAGTGGTAAGCAACTAAAAATAATTACTACCTCATACATGGGCGCTACCGATGCAAAAGCCGTAGAGTTTTTAGCATCGTTACCCAACACCGAAGTAAAGCTCAGTTACAATACTAACCGTGAACGTCTGCACGCAAAGTCGTATTTATTCATGCGTAATACTGGATTTCATACGGGTTATATTGGTTCCTCTAATTTATCTCATTCAGCGTTAACCAGTGGTTTAGAGTGGAACTTGAAAATTACATCACAAGAAATCCCACATATTATTGAAAAATCACTCAGTACCTTTGATACCTATTGGGAGTCACCTGATTTTGAATACTTTGATGGTGAAATTGAAAGTCGTGAGAAATTAAGCAATGCATTACAAGAAGCAAGAGGCAGTTTTAATCCTACAACGTCTAGTTTCTATTTTGATATCAAGCCACATTCTCATCAGCAAACAATATTAGAAAAGTTACAGGTTGAGCGAGACCTGCATGGTCGCTATCGAAACTTAGTGGTGGCAGCAACAGGCACAGGTAAAACCATTATTTCTGCTTTTGATTTTTCACGTTTCTATAATGAGAATCCTGAAGCAAAGTTTTTGTTTATTGCCCACCGAGAGGAAATTCTAAAGCAAGCATTGGGTGCGTATCGTGGCGTATTAAAAAATAGTGATTTTGGTGAGTTGTGGGTTGGTAATAACAAACCGAGCAAGTATCAACACCTGTTCGCCTCAATTCAATCGTTAAATAATCAACTTGAAACCTTATCGTTAAGTGAAGATTACTTTGATTATATTGTGATTGACGAAGTTCATCATATTTCAGCGACTAGCTATCGCGCTGTATTGAAGCACTTTACTCCTCAAATCTTATTAGGTTTAACTGCAACACCTGAACGGCACGATGGTACTGATATTTTAAGTGACTTTTGCAATATTATTGCCGCAGAAATCAGATTACCTGAAGCTATCAATCAACGTCACCTATCGCCGTTTCAATACTTTGGCATAGACGATAATACTGACTTAACTAAAATCCCATGGTCTAAAGGCCGTTATGATATTGCCGAATTAACAAACCTTTATACGCATAACGATCAACGAGTCTTACGCATTTTACAAAGTCTTAGTGAGGTTGTTACTGATATACCACAAATGCGAGCACTGGCGTTTTGCGTCAGTAAAGAACATGCAAAGTTTATGGCACAGAAGTTCACGCTACATAATATTGCTTGTGGCGTATTAACCAGTGATAACAGTAAAGACCGTGAACTTATGCAACAACAACTAAGGTCAAAACAGATAAATGTATTGTTTGTTGTCGATATATTTAATGAAGGTGTCGATATTCCCGAGTTAGATACCTTATTATTTTTACGCCCTACCGAAAGTTTAACGATATTTCTTCAGCAATTAGGCCGTGGTCTGCGATTAACAAACGATAAAGAATGTTGCACTATTTTAGATTTTGTCGGGAATTCACGCCCTGAATATGACTTTTCCCATAAATTTAGAGCATTAGTAGGTAAAACCAATCAGGCAATAGCGAAAGAGGTTAAACAAGGCTTCCCTCACCTGCCATTAGGTTGCCGCATTGAGTTACAAGAAAAGACTCAAGCCATGATATTGAGAAATATTAGCCAAGCGACTTTAAATAGAAACAAGTTAATTAGCTTAATAATCAACTACCCTCATGCGACGAACTTACCGCTAACGCTGACTAATTTTTTACAATTCCATCCTGACATTGCCCTAGAAGATATTTACAAGATCAAAATTGGACCATTTGGCGGTTGGTCAGTATTACTTGCTGCCAGCAAAGGCAAAGAGCAAAACAACGAAATAGCACCAGAGAATAAAGCGCTGTATGCGGCTTATTCTCGCGCTATTAATAATAGATTACTTAATTGTTCATCTATCTCTTATTTACGCTTTATTAAAGCGCTTTGCGATAACAACTTCTCGATACCAGCATTGAATGGTGATGACACAGATACCAACACCCAAATCCCTCAACAACATCATCAACAACAGTTTGCATTGATGTGCCATTATGATTTTTGGGACAAAACAGGTAAGCAGCTAGGCTTTGATAACGTGGCGACAAGCTTATTAGCGCTGAGAAACACAACACTACTTTCCGAATTAACCAAAGTTATTTCAATACTTATTGAGCGACTTGAAGTGAGCGAGTTTACTATGCCGAAAGTTAACAATAAGGTAGTTGATTCATCGCCACTTAACATGCATGTTCGTTACCCGAAAGAACATATTCTCGTCGCCTTTGGTGATAGTACTTTTGCTAAAAAGTCATCGAGTCGTGAAGGTGTTTTAAATATTGCTGACGCTAATACCGAGCTACTATTTGTTACTTTAAACAAGTGTGAAAAGCAATTTTCAGCCTCCACCATGTATCACGATTATGCTATCAGCCCTACCTTATTTCACTGGCAAACACAGAACAGTGCACGACCAGAATCAGGACGAGGTTTAGGTTATATTGAGCAGAAAGAAAACAAGAAAATAATTATCTTGTTTGTACGAGAGCAAGGCAAAGATGAAAACGGCAGAACCATGGGTTTTGTTAACTTTGGTCCAGTAGATTTTGTAAAATATGAAGGCAGTCAGCCAATGAATATCACATGGAAACTTAAACATCCCATGCCAGCATATTTGTGGCATGAGACGGCAAAGTTGGCGGTTGGTTAGAAGGACTAGGTAATTGCTTAGGTTAACCTGCCAACTTGTTCCACAATATCAATATAATGATTCAGTTTCAATATTGGTGAGTTTTGAATTTCAAATTGACTATGCACCCCCATAAAGTGACAGAGAAGCAAACCATTAGGGGAAGACTGATCAAACTTTTCATAATTCATATCTACTCTTTTTTGGCCATGTAGAGTTAACATATCCGAAACGACAGAATCTATAGCGTCCTTTTTTAACATTCTCTCCCCTCTATTCCTACCGTTATAGTTGATGTTAATGCTAGTATTAAAATTTTGTCGGATATAAGGTTTAATATTCTCTTGTTCATGTTGAGCAATATGATATATCTTTGGCCACTTATTTCTAATTAAAATAAATAGTTCAGGATGCCGAATCTTACAAAATATTAAAAATATAATGATAATTGAATAAAGTTTTTCTTGATAGGTTAGGTTAATAGCTTGAAGTAATTTGATTGTTTGATCTATATCCCGTAGAGATGATTTTGTGTATTGTGCAACCAAATTTACTAACATAACATTCATATTAATATTTTTGTTGCCTGCCTCTTTATAAAAATCATCTGGAAATAAAGATAAAAAAAGATTTCCTTCTGGAATATATTTATCCCACATAAATTGACAGTATTCCTGCTGATTAGGTGTTGCTAGTTTATATTCTTGATCAAAGAAACGATTTAAATAACGCTTCGATTCAAAATTATTACCATAAACCGCATTAACAGAATGGCTTAATTGATGTGATGCTGTTGCAACAATGAAGTACACTCCTTCAACATCAAATAAATGTTTAATCGTTTCTAATAGCTCGATTGCATAACTAGGTCTACACCTATCCAGTTCATCAACAAGTATAAATAATGGTAATTTGTAGCCAGTTTCGACTTCAATGTAAGTAACTAATTGTTTTAAATTCGTTTTAAAAGCCTCGATAGATTTTTTTGTATTTGTATGTTCTTTTAGAGCAAATTCAGCTGCTTTGGTGGTGATGGATGAAACAGATTTTACTACATCCTTTTCAACCTCATCAGAGTTTTTTTTATCTGAAGTACTTTCATCAGTTACCTCTTCATCAAATAAACCTTGGATTTGCTCAAATGACGCACCAACAAGTTGCTTTGCTAGGAATCCGGCCATTATTGGCGCAGCAGAGTTTTTTAACTTCGATAATTTTTCTAAAATTCCTGCTTTAGCTTTTTGAATATTCGAATCATCTTTTTTCATAAAAGATTCTAAAGAATCATTAATTTCAGCAATAAACCCTAACATTGGCTTATCAGAAAAATCATTTTTCCACGCATCAAAGTACACAACTTGATGTTGACGATTTTCTAATTCAATAGACAAGTTTTTTAAAAAATAGGTTTTACCAAATCCCCAATCAGCATTGATATTAAGTACAAAGTTTTTACTGTGCTGTGCGGTTTTAATTGCATATTTATTAGTTAAATAATCAGTTAAAAATTTACCTTCAGACTTTCGGTTTAATTTATCACCAATCCATGAACCAGTTGTGTTTTGAGTATCTTCATTTTGATTATTGCTACTACTTGTCATTATTATGTTTCTTATATCTGAAGGAAATTGTTAATTTATCCAAATGTACGTATCTAAGTAGGTTAAAAATTACCACTCTCTCAATTGCTGCATTTCTTTCAATCGCCCACGCTGCATCATCAAAGCCTCAAACAAATCATCAACTGATGAGTTGTCAGAGCTTAGTCCCGGTAATGCTATATTCGCTTCAGCGAAAAATCGCTTATTAATATCTGTTGGTGTGGCTGGTTCAGCTTCATCAAGCCAAGCTGTTTGCCACCAGTGTTGAATTCTTTCTTTTGCTTGTTTTAATTTTTGCTCGGTTGGTAATCTATCGCTTTTCTGGTTATTCACTGTGCTGTCTGTAGGTAGCAAGTTCCACAAATCGTTATTTGGCCAACGGGCGAATGGCATGCTGTGATCGATGTCATATTGTTTCTTTAATGACTTAGCCGACCATATACATCGTATCGGCTCCTGCTCTTTACTAGATATGTAGCGCTGTTGTAACTGTTCAAAACGTTTACGCACCTCAATAGTTGTGCGCTTTGGTTCTTCCCAATTTAATGCTTGGTGTAATTTGAATTGGTTTTCAGGTGATTTATATTGTGCATTGCCTGCATAACCAGCCATGGTTTTTACCCATTCACTGACCAGAACTGGCTCTATCCAACAGGCATAACGATTAAAAGCTAGCCATGTTGATTCTGGCAATGAAAACTCGCCCCACTGCTCTAGTGTTTGTAAATCAAGAAAGATGCTGTCTTTGGCTTTTACTGTTTTACTGGCTACTTCAAAAATGGTCTTTTCACTATTTGGCAGCTTTATATAGGTACAAGGCATCTTTTTAATGTTTTGAACTGCTGCTGATAATGTCCGATAAAGTGCTTTAGCATCATCGCCAGTGAATAAATTACCTATGCGATAATCTGAACCAGTTAAGTGGGTTAACTTCTCCCACCCATTTGCTGTCATAAAACCCATGTTGGGATTTTTATTGGGGGTTTGAAATATTTTATGCGTATCTATTAAGTCTTTATATTGATGACACCAATACAGCGCCACTAAACCAACCGGTAAAATAACTCTGTCTCCGAAAGGAGAGGGTTCACGTCTTAGTACGGCTCCGGGGTGACCATCGGCAATTCTGAGTAATACGCGCAATAAGGCAAGTTTGTGGGTGGCTGACTTACCGTCATTAAGTGCGACATGGCGAATGAAGGGGAATGCGCCTGTGCCATCGTCTGGCATTTGCAACACAAGGGTTTGCCAAGAAACGTGATCTCTACCGAGCTTATCCTCTTCTTTTTGTGTTTCTAATTTGGTAAATAAACCAACATCAGTTGCAAGCTGTTTAAGCTCGTCTGCACAAACGACATGCATTTTACGTGCTTTTCGCTCTTGCTCGGCTTGCTCAGTACTCGCTGAGTGGCGTAGCGAAATAACAAGTTTTCCGCCCGGTTTAAGTAAGTTAGCGAGTTTCCGAATGGAGCGTGCGCGATCACTTATGGGAATATGCATCCAAACTGCGCTTAACAGGATTAAGTCAAAGCTCACTTCTTGTTTGGTAATGGTGCTTAATGCGGGTAATGAGTCAGTGACCCACTTAACGTTAAGGCCAGTGGTTTGACGTGCGCCAATCTCTGCCAGTATGCTGGCAGGTTCTACCGCAAAGACTTGGGTGCTGTTTTCTACGCCATGTTCTGTGGCTGCTAACTCAGCAAGGTGTTTTGAGTCTCGTCCTGAGCCTGCACCTAAATCTAGAATACGTGCATTGGGGTTATTTATAATGCTTGGCAGCAATTGTGACCAGCTTTGATGTACCTGATCAAATGTTTTTGACAGGTATTGCTGGGCTAGTTCATTGGCATTTTCATTATAAAATTTATCTGGCAAGCGCGTGTTCCTTTCGCGTAGGTATATTTATAGTTCCATTCTGACACGAAGACAATCTACTAATTGTTATTCTTTGTCAATATATTGCACATTATTATAATTAAATATCTCCATATCGAGTAGGGTGAGGCTCATGCCTCATCCCTCTCACAGAACCGTACGTACGTACGGACCTCGTATACGGCTCATGTATACTTCTATTTTATCGGCTTGTTTTTTCTATAAGCTGATAGAGCAAGCCATCCAGTATTTACATGTTCTATTGAATATAACCCGAGTTCTTCAAACCATTGGTTCGTCATCGATAGGCTCGTTAGAGGGCTTAACGCATTTCGCCACGAGTTCATCTTGATGAACTTAAATGGTGGCTTATGCCCTAACTGCTTGAGCCGTCGATGAAGCCTTATCGGATTCTTCCACAACCTCAGCTGTACTGCTCTTAACCTTCGCCTTATCCAACCGGCCAACGCTTTCATCACTCGTTTACAATTGCTGATACTGAAATAATTTACAAAACCTCGCAGCACTGGATTTAGTCGTTTTATTACCTCAACTAAATTTATGCCGCCATTACGCTTTGTTAATTCTTTGACTTTTCGCTTGAAGCCGATAAGTTTTGATTCTTGTATCCGTGTCCATTGGTTACCAATCTCAACCCCTAAGAATTTAACCCCTTTGCTACTATGAGCTATATGAGTTTTCTTAACATTGACTGTTAACTTCAAGTCTTTTTCCAGTATTTGGGTCGCTACTGTTAATGCCGCTTGTGCTGCCTTTTCTGTGCTGCACAATATCAAGATATCATCAGCGTATCTCACGATCCTGTGATCTCGCTTCTTCATTTCTTGATCGAAGGCATCAAGATAAATATTCGCCAACAAAGGACTAATTACTCCTCCTTGCGGACTACCTACCGTACTTGCTTCCCTATGTTCTCCAATCATCACTCCACTTTTTAGGAACTGATTCACCAGTTTTAAGATGCTACCATCTGTCACTTTGCGTTTAACGCTGCTGATGATTAATTCATGATCAAGCAGGTCAAAACATTTCGACAGATCCATATCAACTACCCAGTCACGATGATATTTACGAATAAACACCGTCGCTTTACTGATCGCATCATGGCAACTTCGCTTCGGCCTATACCCATAGCTTGATGGATGAAAGTCGATATCGAAGATCGGTTGGAGAATGTTCAATAGTGCTTGTTGTACTATTCGGTCTCGAACTGCGGGTATGCCAAGCAACCTTACACCACCATCATCTTTGGGTATCTCTACCCGTTTGACAGGTTGTGCTCGATATTGCTTCGTTTGCAGTTCAAGTTGCAGCTGTTTTAAGTTTATTTCTAAATTCAAGGCAAACGCACCTACGGACTGCCCATCAATTCCGGCTGCTCCCTTGGCACTTTTTACCTTTTTGAATCCTTTGTACAGGTTGTTAATATCTAACAATTGCCCATACAAACTGTAATAAACTGTCATCCTCTGCCTTTGCTTGCGGTATGTAGGGTCGTTTCACTTTACCTATCGTTTGACTCTTCATGGTGACATTAGGTGTGCTAGCCTATTGGCAATCTGCCTAAGCGGTCAGTCATTACTCCATTGCTCGCCCTTCAATTCTCAGCATCCGCACTCCTGCTTAGCCGTCACTTCTTGGCTATTTCCGTCGAAATACTTGTGAGCCGATAAGTGAATATCAACATCTTTCATACGCTTAAAGAATACTTCCCCCCTTCGCAACCAATAAAAGCTTTTGACTTAAATTGACTCTATCAAACGCAATGCTGATAGTCGGCTTGGTTTTATCCTCCACACCATTACTGGCTTTCATCGGCCTAGCCTTACTCACTACTACGGGTTCATCTGCCACCTCACACTCGCAATACTCTTGAGTCACCCCTTGAATAATACGTCCAACCATTTTTGATCAAGTCATTTTGATTGGATACAATGCCAGGCTTCCCCAGTTACTGCACTAGCTCCCTGTTAGAAATTCCACCCTCAAACACAGCATTGGTCTGACTAAGTATAGGGCTTCGCGCTATTTTGGACGCTTACCCACCAATACCGCCGAAACAGGTTACGGTTAGTTGTGTACCTCTAACTTCCTATGGCTTCCTTCAGACCCCACCGTTAGCCAGTGACGCCCTTGCCATTC
>MAAB01001427.1_pt1 | contig 22819 bp, 14 predicted proteins | sample 1115991 | NCBI WGS metagenome assembly MAAB01 (sample SAMN04961124, study PRJNA320927) | seawater metagenome | isolation source: sample BD02T18 sea water enriched with oil for 18 days | place: USA:Gulf of Mexico | collected 2013-07-27
ATCCATGCAGTTTTTAAGGCCTAGGGAGCAAATGCAGTGCCGTAGCTGGTTAGAGAACAGCCAGCTTGCCCCTATTGAGCCACTTATACTTATACACTCGCCAGATTTATTTGAATTTAATACCTGGCAGAATGAAGTTGTTGATACTTTATTGAAGAATTCGCCGGCTGGCTCTGTGGCAGATCAGCTAAGAGAAGTCGTGGATAGTGCTACCCGCGCGGTGCATTGTGAATCCCCCGATCTTCAACATCTAGCTTCAGTGTTATTTGAAAGCTCCATTGAATACTCAGCGGTGGAACCTACAAACACTCACTTCTTAAGCTGTCGTGATGTACTCGAGGAATGTGAGGTTGCTGTGAGCCGGGTTCAACAGGCACTTAGAGAAGGTGTTAATCCTAAAGATATCGCATTAGTGCTGCCATCCCACAGCTATCATCAGCAGCTGTTACCCGCATTAATGGGCAAGGCAGGAATACCTTGTTCTAACCTAGCCAATACCCATCAGTACTTTGAATGGGACTGGCAATTGTTACGAGACCTCATTCAACTCTATAGCGTAGCTCTGGATGACGAGGAGTACTCTCAGCCAATAATGTTAGGCAGCGTCTTGGTTAACCCTTTGATGCCATGGTCATTGCGCTATGGGCAGTATCTGTTTGAAAAGTATCAATACCATGGAGACTTCTCGTTCTGTGATGAAGAGAGCAATGAAAAAACGGTTCAGTTGTTAAGCGTCTTGTCGATGGCAGATACTCCTCCATTAGAAGAATGGCTAATGTCTATCAGTGAGTCGCTAAGCTATCCCAAGTTTCCCGCCGCTTTCTCATCAGCCCAAATGCAGCTGAAGATGAATGAGGTACTTGAAATTTATAGTTCCTATTCAGACCTCAGTGAATTAGAGCGCTGTTTTGCCTTGCTTAACCAGCTTCAGCCTCAAAGCTGGAAAGTAGTAGATGACGAAGCATTATGGCTGTTAGATGCAGTGCTTGTATTAACAGAGAAAGATACGCTGCTGAGTCCAGTTCAGCATTCATTTCTGTTGGGCTTTAATCAGGGCTGTTATCAACCTCGTTTACATACCGTAAGTGTATTTCAAAAAGATGGCTGGAAGCAGCTGGCTGATGAAACAGGTCTCAATCTATACCAGCCTTTGATTGAGGATGTTGGTTTGGAAACGCGAATGAAACGTTTGGTTTGTGCCACTAAGCAATCCTTAAATATGAGCTTTTCAGCGCAGACATTCGATGGAGAGAAGCTGGAAGCCAGTGAGTCACTACTGGATTTTGCTTTAGCATTACAGACTTCTGCTCATGTTGATCAAGATATATTAATAGACAGTATTACTGATGAAGCGATTACTCAGCCGTATCTAGTTAGAGTGAAGAGTTTGTTGGTTAACGAATCACCTGAAGAGTCGCTTGCTGGTGACTTGCAATTGGGATGTGACTTGCTGGCAATTCACTGTGATAAAGAAGGCAGTCAACGTGCTGAGTCTCCCAGTAGCCTAGACAAAATGATGGTCTCTCCATTAGCTTGGCTACTGGATAGACAAGGTATCCAATCAAAACTGTGGGAAGCTCAGGGACTGCCGGTTTCTCTATTAGGAACGATTGCTCATAAGGTTTTTGAGTTGTTCTTCACTACTGATGGGAATGTATCACTGGAAAGGTTTGATGATATTTTTGATCAAGCCATTACCGCAGAAGCCGACTTCATGACAACTAAAAAATGGCGAATGGAACGTAAGCAGCTTAAGCAAGAAGTGTACGGCGCTTTGTTACCGTTCTTGCAATGGTGTGAGCAAGAAGGCTGGCAAAGCTATATGCAAGAGGGCAGGTTAAAAGGTGAGTTATTTGGTTTTCCAGTGAAGGGTTTTGTTGATGCTGTTTTTAGGAAGGGAGAGATAACGTTGATACTGGACTACAAAAAATCATCATCCAATAATTTCGTAGAGCGTCTCAATAAAGGTTTTGATTTGCAAACAATGATCTACCGTAAATTATTGGAGGCAGAAGGAGAAATACCGGCTGCCGTGCATAGCGGCTATTTTTCGCTTAACGATAAAACGCTGGTGCTGGATGCCCCCATTAATTGCAAAGAACCTGGGTTAAATCAAAAGCCTATTGGCACACCAATACAAGCCCAATCTATCGAGGCAGAAAAAGCGATTAAACAACGCATCGAACAGCTTCAACAAGGCATTGTGGAAATAAACACTGAGGGTGATAGCAAACACTGGGCAGATTTAGGTGTATCAACTGCCAAATATACAATCGATGAAAACCCCTTGGTTCGTAATTATTTAAAACCCGTGTTGGAGGCGTAATATGAACGCGATTGTAGACTTGAAAGCGCCTTATCAACCCATGACGTTGGTGAAAGCCGGTGCTGGTGCAGGTAAAACTTACCATATTCAAAAAACAACGGTGGAATGGGTTAAACAAGGTCATGTCCAGGCTGACCGCATCCTAGCAGTAACCTTCACCAATGCAGCTGCGGCAGAAATGCGTGAACGTATTAGGTTGGCGTTGATGGCCGAAGGGCTTGTGGTAGACGCAGCCAAAGTACGTAATGCACAAATATCAACCATACATGTCTTTGGTCTATCAGTATTGGAACGCTACTGCTTTGAATTAGGACTATCGCCTTCACCGCGCCAATTAACCGATGAAGAAAAAGATGTATTGGTTAAATTGGCACTGGGTGATGTTGATATTATCGAAACCATTCTCGACGATCTCGGTAAGTGGGGATACAAACTATCTAACAAGGGCGGTGGCTGGCAAAGTGCTGTTGATCAGTTCAAAAATACGATTCTTAATGTGATCCATAAACTGCGTATTATCGCGATTGAATACAACAAAGATGAATTAGATCGTTTGATCACACAGGCCAGTGGTTATCTAAGAACTATTTATAAAGAGCAGTCATTCAAAGAAGAAACATTAAATAATACGCTTTGGCAGACGGTTTCAGCGATTCAAAAAAAATATACTTACGAAGAGCTTATGCAAGCCTGGGGTTCTAATGCTGCCACACGTAATTTTGTTGATGCCGCATTCAAAGCGACAGAGCATCAACTTCAATCCGATTGGAAAATATGGGTTAAGTTACAGCGAATCGAAACTGCACCAAAAATATTTAATAAAAAAACGGGCGATCCTAAGCATGAAGATAGTCAGCTTGCTTTTGATGTTTGGGAGGCCGCTGAAAAGTTAACCGTACATCCTGGCCCATTAAGAGAGGCTATTGATCACGTTACTATCTTAATTAAGTCAGCCTTTGATGTGCTAGGCAAATACCAAGCACTGAAGCGTCAAAATAGCTTGGTCGATTTTTCCGATATGATCAATGTTGCAGATTCTATGTTACAGAATGATGCTTGGTTAACTGAAATTAAGGATAACTATGATTGTTTAATCATTGATGAATTTCAAGATACCAATCCGCTGCAGTTTGCTTTGTTATGGAAGGCGCAACAGGCAGGGATTCCTGCCATGATCGTGGGTGATGCTAAACAATCCATTATGGGATTTCAGGGTGCTGACCCAAGGCTTTTCCAATCACTGTTAGAGCAAAACCCACATGCAGTAGAAGAACTCAATAACAACTGGCGTAGCACTGCTGACCTGATGACTTTTATCAATGCGATGGGTTCACACTTATACGGTGAAGGTTATCAAAGCCTTGAACCTCGGTCGGGTTTGGAAAGTGAGCTTGATGCCTTACACATTATTGAATTCCATGAGGATAGCTGGAGCTCACGTGGTTCAGAAAAAAATGGTCTAGCAAGTTTTAGCCATGAATCAGCCAATGTAGTCGTGCAAGAAATTAAACGTTTACTGGAAAGTGGCACCACCGTTGTTGATAAACGTACAAAAGAGAAGAGGCTGATACAGCCTAATGATATTGCAATTCTTGCCAATAGGAAAAAACGTTTAGCCACCTATGCGGATGCACTTAGAAGAGCAGGCATTCAACCACGGATAGCACAGGCCGGATGGTTTGAATCCTCGGTAATCAGTTATATGTGGGATGCTTTGGCTTATCTGAGTAACCCAGGTGATCCTCATAGCGCAATGAGCCTAAAGGTATTGCATGCCAAAGAAGCAACACTGGAGCAGGCACTGAAAAGCCATATTGAACAAGAGGGTGTGAAAGTTGTAGAGGCTAAAGTTATAGAGCGTTTAAAGCCTCTCATTAAATCCCTAAGGTTCGCCTCCATCAGTAAGTCAGTATCCAGTGCAATTGAAGCATTAGATTTATGGTCGAGCTGTGTATTGGAGCAGGGTGGTGAGCAACAGCGCGCCAATCTGTTAAAGCTGATCGCAAAAGCTGAAGAGTTTGAAACCATGCAGCCGGAAACGTTACAAGCGCAGGGCATCTTCGGCAAAAGTTTATCCAGTTTTCTGGTGTGGCTGAGCTTGAATGCTGAGCAGTTTGATAGCCAACCCGATATTGATAGTGATAACCAACAAGCTGTCGTGTTACATACCTGGCACGGTTCCAAAGGGCTTGAGTGGCCAATCGTAATAGTAGATGAATTGGAACGTACCTTTGATGCATCCATCCCTGAAATGGCAATAGCCTATGAAGGAGAAGGGGGGGTATCAAGTATGTTGGAAAACGCTTACGCACAAGTGATTACCGCATTTGATGACGATACGATTAAGCAGCGTTTTGTTGATGAGTTACAGCCCAGAGAAAGTGAGACATTAAAAAATCTAACGTACGTGGCAATGACCCGTGCACGAGAACAGCTCATCCTGCCTTGGTTTGATAATGGAAAGCCTAATACCATGCTAGCAAATCTTAGCGGTTTAGATGTCAGTGCTGCTAAACACACTGCAGCTAAAGTACCTACACTGGATGAAGTTGAGCTTTCTTCACCTCCAAAACCTTATGGTCGCGTAGCAATAGAAGATGCTGATCAGACAGTACCCAATAAAGATCAGTTGGCTGCCATTTCACCCTCGTTGATTGTTAAGCAGCAACCAGATGTAGTGAAAGAGACGCTGAAGAATTTTACAAAGCAGCAAGAACTGGATCTTAAGCAAGCTGTTGATTTGACCCTGATTCGAAAAAAATATGCCGCTGCCCAAGTCGGTGACTGGCTGCATTACAGCTACCAGGCATTACTCGCCAGTGCTGACCTGGGCGAAAGGCTCTGGGCTTGCTTACCTGAACTGGCTGAATACCCTGAACTGTGTGAGCAGACAACACTTCAAGTCAGCGCCTTTAAAGCAACAATGTCAGAAACTTTAGGTGCAACGGCTTTTAAAGCGGAGGTTTCAATGTTGGCCAAAAGTGATGAAGGTGCTGTTGTTAGCGGTATTATTGATTGTCTTGTTGAGACAGAGGGCGGCTATTACATCATCGATCACAAAACCGATGAAGATAGTGGCGGCCAAGCGCTGGAGCACCATCAACAGCAACTCGCAGCCTATGCCAAATACTTAAAGCTGGATAAACCCGTATTAGGCATTGGCATTAACTGGATACGTGAAGGCTGTGTGCAGCTAAACCAAGTTCAAAAATAAATAACAAGGAAAAAACCATGGATAGCTTGTTAGTTAATTTACAGAAATATCGTCCACGTGATAACAATAACCCATTAGAAAACTTCATGACGGAGGCTTTTGCTTGGCTATTAAAAAAGGATCAGAACCTCAGTGCGGCATTTATAACATGGATAACCGAGAACCTAGCTGAGCAAGGCCATACAATATCACTGAATGAAGCACCGGCGATATGGTCTACCCAAGAAAGCTTTGACGGTAAATTCCCCGATATGGTCGCTAAAACAGCAGGTGCCTATCTAGTATTTGAGCATAAAACCTGGTCGCCATTACATGATGAGCAATTACAGAACTACAGAGCTTATTGCGAGCAACACAACATTGAATATAAGCTCATCCTGATCACTGCCGAGGCGAAACAACATTGTCAAAACCCAGATTTGGCGCTTTGCTGGCATCAGGTGTATCGCTTTATAGAGACGTATCTAAATACAAATAGTGATGCTGAAAATTGGCTAGCAGCGGATTTTCTCCAGTTAATACGTTCGCAAGGCATGGGGCCGCCAGCCCCAATCAGCCATAATGCAATCAACCACTATCGTGAAGCCAAGGCCTTAGAATCTCAGGTAGAGCAATTGATTAACCGAGTAAAAGAGGATGCTTGGCCAATATCGGATGAGTACCGTGTAAGCGTGTGTACCTCTTGGGGCAGACGTGGCCTGCAGTTTGAACGCAATGGCGTTGGTAGTGGTTGGTACCCCTGCATTTTTGTTGGCTTTATTCTGGATGGTTACGATCACCACATCTCCCATCGCATTAAAGAAGGGCTGAAGATGGTATTGATCGTCAGTGTGGGCCGAAAACTGCATCATCGCTATGCTGCCATGCCTGAGTTTAAGCAACTGGCTGGCGAATTAAAACGAGCAGCACAAGCGACAGATTGGCATTTTTATAATCATCTGAATGATACTGATAACAAGCCTAACCTGTACCATCCGTTGTATTTAGAGCAAAATATGCTGGAATTCTTTCGTGGCACATTAAGCACGCAAGAGCAGGATGAATGTTTCCGAAAAGGAGCAGCAAAGCTATTAACGCTATTACTACAATGTCCGTCCAATCAGGCGTTTCTAGATGCTTTGCAACAAGAGTTGGAGACTCAATCGGAGCCCGCGTAGAGCGGGTTACATCGGTTTTGTATTGATTGGCTGTGAATAAACAACCAAAGCGCCTGATTAAGAACATGAATGAATCTCCAGAAAGATACACTGCTATTGCTGCTCTCGTGCTGAGAGTGTGTGCCATTTCTTTATAGGAATAAGCTGAAATGCTTTTGCATCCATCTTTTGGCTAGGGGTATGATGAACCCGTTATGATTAAGGGTCATCTCATGCGTTTTTGTACTATCGATTTGACTCAAGAGCCTAGTCATATTGAAATACCTGTCACACTTAATTGATTAACTAAATGCAATTTTAAGAATAGAAATATTGAATCCATAAGCTGAAGAAATATGTATATTTGTAATACTAAAGTTTATTAGTCGAAGGTAATATGACTTTTCCAATTGAAGAAAAGCTCGTAATAGCGGTTAGTTCAAGTGCCTTATTTGATCTTACTGAATCTAATGCCGTTTTCGAAGCGGACGGGGCTGAGGTATATAAAGGGTTTCAAAATAGTCATGTTGATCATATCCTAGAAAAAGGCGTTGCCTTTCCTTTTATTAAGCGCTTCCTATCTATTAATGATCACTTTCCCGAGATACAGCCAGTTGAGGTTATTTTACTATCCAGAAACTCAGCAGCCACCGGTAAAAGAGTATTTCGTTCAATACGGCATTATGGACTTAAAATTAGCCGGGCGGGTTTCAGGGAAGGAAAGAGCCCTTACCCTTATATTCCTGCATTTAATGCTTCCCTCTTTCTTTCTGCTAACTCGAGTGATGTAAAGGAAGCCATCAATAATGGTTACCCTGCAGGTTTGGTTATGCCAAGCAGTGTCCAGGATAGAGAGGCAGATAAAGAGCTTCGTATCGCCTTTGACTATGATGGTGTAATTGTGGGTGATGAATCTGAGGCTGTGTATAAAGGGGAAGGATTAACAGGATTTGAATCCCATGAGGTGGAAAAGTCAAATATCCCTCATAGCCCAGGTGTTCTGGGTGATTTATTTAAGAAAATTAACCGCATACAGAAACTTGAAGATTCAGCGATTAAGCAAAACCCTGACTATCAGCGAATTTTACGAACCGCCATAATTACGGCTCGAAGTGCCCCTTCCCATGAACGAGTCATTACTACCCTTGAAAGCTGGGGGGTTAATGCTAATGAAATTTTCTTTTTGGGCGGAATGAAAAAAGAGCGAATTCTATCTGTGCTTAAACCTCATATATTCTTTGATGATCAACTTAGCCACTTAGAGCCAGGTGAAAGCAATACACCTATGGTTCACATTCCATTTGGCGTAGCAAACGAAAGCTCTCATGCTGGAAGTTAATGTTTGAGTAATGTGTTTTCCAAAACTATTAAAGTGCAGATTCGGATAATAAGTGTAATTATTCACCAAGTTAAATGTCCCCACTTTTAATATAAAGTGATAAGGCTGATATTAGCCTGCAATCTACTTGATATTGCAGGTTCTGGTGTGGGGGTAGTGCAGTTTGTTTGAAAACAAGCTGTAGAGTGAGGAGCCGGCGCAAATGGCGTATTTCAGAAGGCTATACCAGTTATAAATATTGCCAAAAAACAGTCAAAAAGGTATAACAGGTCACAAAATAAAAGTGCCATACCAATAATGGTGGTTAAGGATTGACCAGCTATGCTGCCAAATAAATCTAATATGACTGATTACGTTGGGTCTTGAATGTGATTGGTTTCATATCTTGCCCATTTTGCCAAATCCTTACTGGCGCTATAAATAAAAAAACTTTGTTTGAAAATGAAACAGGTTTCGTTGTTTCTGATAGCTTTCCCATTACCTTAGGGCATAGCTTAATTATTTCTAAGCGCCATGTGGGCAGTTTTTTTGAAGTCACCCAGCAAGAGCGACAACATCTATTTGATTTAATAGATCAAGCTAAAGCCTACTTAGACGAAGAGCACAAACCGGCTTGTTACAATATCGGCATTAATGATGGTGAAACCGCAGGACAAACCATTCCCCACTTACATATTCACTTAATTCCGCGCTATGAAGAACCAGGTAAAGACCCTCGCGGTGGTGTGCGCTGGTTAGTACCCGAAAAAGCAGATTATTGGAGCAAGCCATGAGTGATGCGTTTAGTCTGCAAGTAGCACAGCTTCGCGCCTTACGGCCTGATCGCTCAAGTGGCCATGCAAAACCACATAAGGTATGCATGTTATTGGCCGTAATGGATCTAATTCAGCAAGGTAGTATTAAAGAAAACAAAATCTATTTTAACGAATCATTAAAGCAGCAATTCACTAAACGGTTTGAACAGTTCCAGCATGGCAACGATAAAAACGACCCATCGCAACCATTCTTCTATTTAGAATCCGCTCCGTTCTGGTTTCATAAATCCAATACCGAAGCACAAACTGAATATCAGCAACGTATAACAGACCGTAAACACGGGGGGGCAGGTGTTATAGATCGAATTATCGAATACGCGTTCTTAGACAATGCGTTATTTCAAAATTTAAAAAGCCAAATCATTCAGCCCCAATTAAAGTCGGCGTTGCTGGAGAATATCGAAGATCTAAGCCAGCGCTTTAGCCGTTGGGCACTGCAAGTAGGGAAAAAAGAGAATACGATTAAAAAATATCTAGGGGCCATAAACGGATCGATTAGTAACTGGGCTCAAGATGCCGGATTAATTGATGGCAGTATTACTGAAATTAATAGCCCCATTTATTATTGCAGTCTTAGCAAAGAGATAAAAAAACTAGCCATATTCAAGCAGCGAAATGAAAAAGGCAATAAGATGTATAGCTGTGCACTAAACTTGTATGGTGATTTTTTAGCAGATACTTCCGGCGATAAATTAGGCGAAGATATTCAACAAATCGAACAAGATAATACCCTCACCTCTACCGAGAAATCCATACTGGTTAATACACGGGTAGGGCAAGGGCAATATCGTAAGGACCTTATTCAATATTGGGGTGGCTGCTCTATAACGGGTTATCAAAACCCCTGCTTTTTAATCGCTTCGCACATCAAACCATGGCGGAACTCTAGCAATACAGAACGAATAGATCCTAATAATGGTTTTCTGTTATTACCCAATCTCGATAAAGCCTTCGATCAGGGTTATATCAGCTTTACAAACAAGGGCAGGATCCAGTTATCAGAACAATTAGAAGCGCCACTAGCATTGGGCGTTGAACAAAACATGCGGATTGCATTGGCTGCACAGCACCAAGATTATCTTGCCTATCACCGTGAGTTTATTTTAAGGAAATAAATATGCCGAATATAATTACATCAGGGCGATACTACGAGCATTTTTTAACGTCTGCCGAATTTCCATATACAGGTGTCGAGCAGGACTGTATTAAAAATACAGTATCAAAAATGATGGATATACCTACGTATGGTAGCCGTCCGGGTATGCTTTTAGGTAAAATTCAATCAGGTAAAACAAAAACCTTTTTAGCAATTATGGGGTTGGCATTTGATAACGGCTACAAAATATCAATTGTTCTTACCAAAGGGACAAAAGCCTTATCGAAACAAACCCAGATTCGTATCCAAAAGGATTTTAAGCCTTTTGTTGATAACGATGATGTTCTAGTTTTTGATATCATGAATATGCCCGCGAAATTGATTGGTTATGAACTGAAAAAGAACATCGTAATTGTCGTTAAGAAGCAGAAGGATAATCTACAGCGTATGCTTGATCTGTTTACACATCAAGATTATGGAATATATAATAAAAAGACGCTCATCGTTGATGATGAAGCGGACTATGCAAGTGTTGGATTTTCAGGTTCGGAAGGCGACGTTGATGCTAATTTAACTACGTATAGGCTTGATGAATTGCGCGAAGCTGCTACAGATGCTTCATTTTTACAGGTCACAGCTACTCCATATTCCTTGTATCTACAACCAGAAAACATCGAAATACAAGGCAATACTTTTAAACCTATTCGCCCTGCATTCACGGAGTTGGTTCCAGTAAATAAAGCCTATATTGGCAGTGATTTTTATTTTAACGATTCCGATGATCCTGAGTCTTTAGCTAGTCAATTGTATATTCCGTTATCATTATCAGAATTAGCAGTAATGAAAAAACCTGACCGTCGCCGTTTTAAAGTGGAAGACGTACTCACTACAGAAGCAGGCAAAGGAATTCGCGCCGCATGTGTTAATTTTCTTGTGGGGGGATCTATCAGGCAGTTACAGATTACTAAAAGTGATGAGCCTAGTCGAAAATTAAGTCTATTGGTTCATACAGAAATAGCGAAGGCTTCTCATAGTTGGCAGCAAGAAATTGTAGATAAACTGTTTGAGGAGTTAACCAATGAATCAGAAGCTGATACCGCGCTATTCAAATCTCTAATTCAGGAAGGGTATGATGAGCTGATAAAGTCCATCGAGCTATCTGGCTTTTATCTACCTACTTTTGAAGAGGTGTTAAATCGATGTCAGGATGCGCTAAAAGATGAAGAGGTACTGATAACCAGCGTTAATTCTGATAAGCAAGTAGAAGCCTTACTAGATGATAGTGGCCAACTTAAGTTACGTGCACCGCTGAATATTTTTATAGGTGGGCAAATACTCGATCGCGGTATCACTATTGGTAATCTTATCGGTTTCTATTATGGTCGTAGGCCCCAACGTTTTCAGCAAGATACAGTGTTACAGCATTCTCGTATGTATGGTTATCGCCCAAAAGAAGACTTAGCAGTAACACGTTTCTATACCGAGCAGAGTATTTACAATGCCATGAGGCGCATGCATGAAAGCGATGTTGCGTTGCGTGAAGAAATTGAACAAAACCCTGACCAAGGTATTATCTTTATTCAGGCCTCTGCTTCTGGAGCTGTGGTGCCCTGTAGTCCAAACAAAATCTTATTATCGGAAACTACTACATTAAAACGCCATAGCCGTATTATTCCAGTGGGCTTTCAGACGGACTATAAAAGTTATACACGCCCAATTACAGACACTATTGATGGCCTATTAGATGCGGTCAGATCCGAAGGGCCGAGCAAAGATGCGTTTAAGATTGAAACCAGACTGGCTCACCAAATTTTAAACGAGGCTGAAAAAGCTATTATAATGTCTGCAGAAGAAGGCTATAGCTTTAACTGGCAAAGCATGCACTCAGCTATCGAGTATATGTCTGGGCTATCTAAAAAACCTGATGAAATTTGGTGCTTATGGCAAACCAATAGAAATAACAGGCGCTTGGCAGGAGAGGGTTCTCATACAAAATATGTAGCGACTCCAGATACCGCCAGTACAGAAGGACAATTAGCCAAAGATACCGCTAAAGATTCCCCCATGCTGATGTTGTTCAGGCAAAATGGCGCTGAAGACAAAGGTTGGATGGGGTCCCCGTTTTATTGGCCACTACTATATACATCTGGCAATGTGCCAACCACAATCTACGCCAATGAAACTATTGATGCTTAAGGTATAGCCTAGGAAATATATATGGCACTTATTACAAAAAAACAGTTAGTCGAAGAATGCTTAGAGCGCGATACATTAAAAAAGATTGCTGTTGATTGGGAGTTAGATGTTCGCTCTAACGCGGGTCACGGAGCGCTAGCTTCAGCATTGATGAAGAAACGTTCAATTAAACTTGAAGACGTCATCGAATACACAAGCAAGGTGGAGTTACAGAAAACTTGTGAGTGGTTAGAGATAAGTCAGGGCGGTACTAAGGCTGACTTAACTGAACGAATATTTGCCAAAGAAAATGGAAGTGAAATGGATGATTTTCAACTGGGGCAGGTTGAACAAGATAATACGCCTCAGCCTAAGAAAAAACCTAATAAAAAAACGCCTAACTCCTCCTCTAAAGGCAATGCAAACCAAGCTAATGAAGTAATTAGTTATCGCCATAATGATAAACGCAAAAATAATCCCCAGGTGGGCATGGTCGATGTTGCAGGTGATCACGACGAGGCAAAAAAAACCTGGGCCTATGACCCTCACATTGACCCTTCCTTACAGTTTGACAGTACTAGTAACCGTGCACAGATAGAAAATCTAATTGATGATGCGTTGGATAGTGGTGATGACGAAACCATGCGTGCCGCATTAGAGCAGTTAAAGCGCATGCAATCACCCTTCTTAAACTGGACAGGTAAAGCCGAGGGTACAAGTTTTAAGGTGGATACTGTTTCCTTGCACGTGCATGAGCGAATAGACCCTGCAACAATTCTTGCTGGTCTACAAAAACGCCTTAAAGATGCCGAAGGGAATGACGTTCATAAGTTCCAAAGTGATTTATTCCATGCTCCCTTCGAAAACCTGCCATTGAGCGAGGCTGTTGATTTCTACAAGCATGATAAAGACTGGTCTAACCGTTTAATAGCTGGTGATTCATTATTGGTTATGAACTCACTTCTACAAAAAGAGGGTATGGCAGGGCAATTACAAATGATCTTTCTCGATCCACCTTACGGAATCAAGTATGGGTCGAATTTTCAACCTTTTGTTAATAAGCGTGATGTAAAAGACAGGAGTGATGCTGACTTGACACAAGAACCTGAAATGATAAAGGCATTTAGGGATACTTGGGAACTTGGTATTCATTCTTACTTGACCTATATAAGAGATAGAATACATGTTTCGAAGGATCTTTTATCAGATAGCGGATCTATATTTATACAAATAAGCGATGAGAATGTCCATACAGTTAGAAACCTATTAGATGAGGTTTTTGGTGCAGAAAACTTTGTAAGTCAAATTTCTTTTCAAAAAACAGGAGGTATCGCAGGCACGCTCTTGGGTACTACGGTCGACTACCTTCTTTGGTATGCTAAAAATAAAAAGAAAGTGAAGTATAATCAAATTTTTAAAAATCGAGAGAAAGGTGACACTACTTTGGATCGATATAATAAAGTTCTATTTTCGGATTTTTCAAAAGGAGGCCTTAAGGCAGCTGAAATTAGAGGTGAGCAGGCAATGCCAGAAGGAGAAAGGTATAGAGTACAAAGCATCTTCAGTGATGGTGCTGGTAAAGATGATCAGCGAGTATTTAACTGGAGGATGGGGGAATTTGGTTGTCCTGTTACAGGTCATTGGAAAACGACTCCTAGTGGATTAGATCGCTTGGGTAAATCCGGTCGCTTAGAACGGGAAGGGGATAAATTACGCTATGTCCGGTATGTTAATGATTTTCCTGTTGTTCCCATTCATGATAGGTGGGAGTCTATTCAGATTGGCACTGGTCTGATTTATGTAGTACAGACGGCTGAAAAAGTTATTGAAAGATGTATCAATATGACTACCGACCCAGGAGATTTGGTTTTTGATCCAACATGCGGTTCTGGAACAACTGCATTCGTAGCTGAAAAACTTGGTCGTCGATGGATAACATGTGATACATCAAGAGTTTCGATAACAATTGCGAAACAAAGGTTGATGACTGCTAGTTATGATTACTTTGAATTAAAGTACCCCCATGAAGGCTTAAAGGGAGGGTTTATAAATAAAACTGTCCCGCATATTACACTTAAAGAGATCGCCAATAACCCTGAAATAGATACTATCTATGAAGCTAATTATCCAGCGATTTCTAAAGCTTTAAAGGAGCTAAACAAGTATTTGATGGGAAAAAGCCTAAAGTATTTAATTTTAGAAGGTGGTCGTAAAGGAGAGACCGTAGATTTTTCATCTATTCCCTCTCAAATATCTAATACGCCATCCGGAGACGTAGTACCTGTGAACGCTCTTCTAGAATGGGAGGTGCCCTTTGATTTTCCAGAAGATTGGCCTGAAAAATCAAGGAAGTTTTTTGACAATTTCCATGCAGTCCGCATTTCTATGCAAGAAAAAATGGATGTTAGTATTGGAGTTCACTCAGGACAGGAGGTTCTTTATGATCAGCCTGAAATTTCGAAAAATAAACTACGAATTACTGGGCCGTTTACAGTAGAAGCAGTGCCTTTTGCTACCGTGTTAAGTTTGGATGAAGCTGATCAACCCAAAGAAGCAAATGTGGCTGTTGCTCGTTCTGGTGCAACTTCACGTGATACACAATGGCGAGAAGAATTACTGAAAGCAGGTATTCGCGGTAAAGGTGGTCAGCAAATTCAATTGCTGGATTTGACACCTCTGCCAGATACAAAATACATTCATGCCGTAGGCACGCTGAAAGAAACCGGTGAAAAAGTCGCCATTAGTTTTGGCCCTGAATATGCCGCACTTGAACAGCGCCAGGTTGAAATTGCAATGCGCGAGGCAAGTAGTCTTTTCCCTCTACCAGAAATGTTAGTTTTTTGTGCTTTTACTTTTGACCCTGAAGCGGCAAAGGATATCGATAATATAAAAGGTATTAGTGCGCTGAAAGTACAAATGAATACTGACCTCTTAACAGAAGATTTGAAAAAGGGCCGTTCAAGTAATGAGTCGTTCTGGTTAATGGGCCAGCCGGATGTAGAAGTACGCATAATTAAAGGCGGAGCCTACCAAGTGGAAGTTCATGGCTTTGACTATTTTGATACTAAGTCGGGTGAATTAAAGTCGGGTGGTAAGAAGCACATTGCCATGTGGTCTTTGGATACGAATTACGATAATCGCTCTATCTTCCCACAACAAGTATTTTTTCCCATGGCAGGAAGTAAAGACGGTTGGAATAAACTCAAAAAAGATATAAAAGCTGAATTGGATGAAGATTTAATGGCACAATATCACGGGACAATCTCGGTGCCATTTGAGAAAGGTGATAACGAGTGTATTGCGGTTAAAATTGTTGATGATCGCGGTATTGAATCGTTAAAAGTAATTCAGTTAGATTAACGCCAAAGGAAGTTAGCATGAGTGATAAAACACCGGCGTCGTTAATTATTAACTCGCCTTATATCAAGCCGCAACAATACTGGGATCAAGATGCCAATGGTAAGTTATTATCGGTTCAACTAGGACGACGTGACGCAGCTTATGAAATATATAACACTAAAAACAATACCCGCCGAGTAGAAAAACTTGATCAGGTAAATCGTATTCGTGAGCGCTTAGATGCTTGGCGTGACGCGGGTTACCCAGGTACAACAAGTGTGACTTTACAACTATTAACGTTCTGGCACGAACGAGGTGAATGGAGTCAAGATGCACATAGTTGGGTGGGTGGTCCCCGCCAATTTCCGTTCTATTTTTGTCAGCTAGAAGCTATTGAAAGTTTAATTTGGTGGGTAGAAGCCACAAAGGAATATAAACAGGGCATATATCTGCCCGGTGATGGCGGTGACTGGGAGCGTATTTGTAATAAGATGGCCACTGGTTCTGGTAAAACCTCGGTTATGGCATTAATCATTACTTGGCAAACACTGAACGCCATCAGTTACCCTAAGGATAAGCGTTACTCTAAAGCCATATTTATAGTGGCTCCAGGTTTAACTGTTAAAAGCCGCTTGCAAGTTTTGCTGCCGGGCAATGAAAAGAATGTGTATGACGAGTTCCGCCTTTGCCCAAATGAGGCCATGCGGCAAAAGCTTAATCAGGCCGAGCTGTTAATTGAAAACTGGCATACCCTAATGCCGTTAAAAGAGCAGGCTCGCTCAATCGTTAAAAAAGGTAGTGAAAGTGATGAAGCCTATACGCGTCGTGTTTTAGGCAAGCTTTCGGCACATAAAAACTTAATCGTTATTAATGATGAAGCCCATCATGCTTATAGGCAAAAACCAGAAATAAAAGTGAGTAGGAAGGAGGCCAATGAGCTTGGTATTGACCTGGATGAAGCCACAAGGTGGATTGAAGGTTTAGATCGAATTCATAAAACACGGAGAATTCGTCGCTGCTTTGACTTATCGGCAACACCTTTTGCCCCCACCGGAAAAAGCAATACCGAAGCGGGATTGTTTGAATGGGTGATCTCTGACTTTGGTTTAAATGATGCCATTGAGGCAGGATTGGTTAAGACGCCTAGAGTCGTAGTGCGTGATGATGCCATGCCTGACGCTAAAACATTCCGAAGTAAGCTATACCATCTTTATCGTGAGGATGAAGTTCAACAAGATTTAAATCGACGTGCAGAAGCTCATGAGCCGTTGCCTGATTTAGTGCAAAAAGCATTTGCAATTCTAGCTTACGACTGGAAAGAAACCGCTAAGCAGTGGCACGAAAGTGGGCACGAAGTACCGCCAGTTTTATTGACAGTATGTAACCGTACCGAAACAGCAGCCCGTATCGAGCACTTTTTTAATAGTGGTGATTGCCTTATTGAAGAAACACATGCGCCAGATAAAACACTGCGCGTTGATTCTAAAGTTTTAGAAAAAGCAGAACGGGGTGAATCCGTTACTAGGAATAAAGATTACGATAAACGTTTAACCCAGATCATTGAAACTTCAGGCATGCCATCTGACAAAATGGCTGATCTATTAAAAGAGAAACAGCAGGATCAGCTACGTGAAATTATTGATAACGTAGGCAAGCGCGGTAAGGCTGGGAAAAATCTACAGAATGTTATTTCTGTGGCGATGTTATCTGAGGGTTGGGATGCTGCGAATGTAACTCATATTATGGGCTTAAGAGCATTTACCAGTCAGCTATTATGTGAACAAGTTATCGGCCGTGGCCTTCGCCGTGTTGCACATGATACCGATGAGAACGGTTTGTTTCTTCCTGAATACGTAAATGTATTTGGTGTACCATTATCGATCTTCCAGGATGTGGGTGGTGAAGGAGAGGCTCCTCCGCCTCCCAAGCCAAGCGTGCAAGTTCAAGTTGAACCAGGACGTAATAATCTGGAAATAAAGTGGCCGAATATACAACGCATTGATACGGTCTTAAAGCCTGAGCTTGTGATGGATTGGGATGCAGTTGATGCATTGTCGTTAGATCCAATGAAAACACCTATGAATGCGGAGATAGCACCTTCGTTAACAGGATTTCAAAATTTAGATCAAGTCACTGAAATTGACTTAGCCACAGCGGCAGATGAGTTTCGACTACAAAACTTAATATTTAGGGCTGCCAAAAAACTATATTTGCAAACAGCTGATGCATTTGGTGGTGATAAGCAATACTTAGCAGTCCAACTGATCAGAATAGTTGAGCAGTTCTTAGCCAGTGATAAACTTGATATTCCTAGTTTGTGGCATCAAGAGCCGGTACGAAAGAAACTTCTATTCGCATTAAATATGGATATGGTGGTGGCCCATGTTAGTAAATATGTACAAGAGCAGAATAACCAAAAACTAGAAGCGATATTCGATGAAGCTAATCCTATTGGTTCGACTTCTGCCATGCGCCCGTGGTTAACAACTAAGCCCTGTATGCCTACAGTAGGTTCACAAATTAGCCACGTAGTTTACGACAGTGCATGGGAGAAGGTTGTAGCTGATATATGTGAGAAACAACCAGAAATTGTTGCTTGGGCTAAAAATGATCACTTAGATTTCACTGTACGTTATTTATGGAAAGGCTCTTCACGTAATTTCGTGCCCGATTATCTATTGCGCTTAAGTAATGGCAAGCACCTTATTTTGGAGGTGAAAGGTCAAGATAGCGAGCAAAACAAAGCTAAGCGCAAGGCTATGGAAACCTGGGTTAAAGCGGTTAACGAGCAAGGTGGCTTTGGAACATGGGCTTTTGATGTTGTATTTGACCCATCTCAAACTAGGGATGTTATTTCTAAATACATTCCACTAGAAAAAGAAGAGAGTTTTGGAATCGGTAGCCTTGAGATGATTTTTGAGACTGAAAATAAAATCGAATTTACGACTGAAGCTGTGGTTATCAGTGATGAAGATCTGTTTGCTATGGGTTTAGATGTCGAATCATTTTTAAATGGCGAGTTAAAAAAGCTATTTAATGATAATTCGGCAAATGTAACGGTAAAGCTTAACTCGGCTAGCCCTGGCTCTATTGTTATTAATGTGGACATAATTGCTGCCTCCTTTGGTGGTGCTATTGCATTATTACCGCAATTACCAAAATTAAGGGATGGTCTTGAAGTTGCCAAGGAAGAACTATTTAAGACTGTGGATAAGTGGTCACGAACCACTTATCGATGGAAGCAAAAAATACTGGGCTTAAAGCATACGGAATTACGTTTGATGACAGTGGAAGAGCAGGAGGAATATATAAAGAAAATAACTGATTAGCTATAACCAATGCTCTGGTATGTTTAATTCAAAGGAATTAGCTGCATACTTGAGCATGCTTAAAATTTGTTGGTGTTTTTCCCGGTCATAGGGTTGGCCTGCATTACGCTGCCTAATTATTATTTTGAGTGCAGGAAGGTTGAACATACCTAGTTTGTAGAAATTCCCCCAGCTTGCCTCACCAAAAAGATTGTAAATTACTTCTGTACTATCGCGTTCGCTGGCCAATCGTTTTTGGCCGGTTATCTTGGCAGCAGCAGTCTCTGCTTCATCTTGATCTTCGTAGGTGTTGAGTAATTTCACAGCGTTATCATCTCAATCTAATTTAGTTCTTTAGCCAATTATATATTAATAATTGATAGCGGTACCTTATTCTAGTTATTAAAGCCCAGGCAAGTTAATGCTTGTCTGGGCTTTATGCCGGTTATGAGTATTGGGCTATTTTACTAGCATTAATGCTTGTTTGAATGCCTCCTGTTTAAGTTTAGCCCCTTGCCCAAACCATGCTGAATCTAGCCTATGATCAATGCTTTTAGCGCGTCGATCATGGTCTATAAACTCAGTAACAGCATTCAATAACCCAAATACAGTTCCTTTTGATGAAATTAGGTCAGAGCCAATACCGCTGCCGTTAAAAAGATCTAGAGTACGAGCTATAGACCTTTCATGTGATTTGCAGGTGTCATCTGTTTTTTCATTTGAAATAAATACCTGTGATAGGTACCTCTGAGCCTCTTTTGGCTTCACCCTTCTATCGCTCATTAATTTCAGGCGGTACATAAAATCATCCCAATCGGAAGAAGCTATACCTAGCTGTTGTTTGACCTCATGCGGGTTAAAAGAGGTGTTATGCGGGACCTTAACGGCCCCCTGGGAGCTATTTAGGGCTACTGCCAGGGTGTTATTACAAACTACGCGAATACTGGTGAACTGGGCGGTAGTTGCCATTGATCCATCGCATGCTGTAGCGAGCAATAGGTACCCATTGGTAATGTCATTGCCTTTTAGTACGGTAGACTGACCTGTCTTTGCCAGTGCCCAAATTTTACGTCCCCCTTTAAGGACGCCTGCTGTTTCAAGCTCGAATCCAGAGACTTCAGTTAAGTCGCGGTAAAACTCCAGAATCTCTGAAGGTTGAACCACTTTATAGCGCTTGCTAACGATTGATAGTGGCGCGTGTGTATCTGAGCGATACAGGACATATCTGTCGGTGAAAGACTTTGAGTCACCAATATAATCGGCATCTCCGGCAATAAAATTGACAGGAGTCCTTTTAATTGACCAGTCCATACCTGCTTGTTTATTCCATACATCTAAAGGCTGATTAGGGCTAAGGGTGTTACCAAGTCCGTGCCAGGGTGTTTTACCGACGTAGGCCATGGTTTCAATTTCATGAGACATAATTTTACACCTTGAAGAAAGAGGGCTTTGCGAGCAAAGCCCTGGTGAGTGAAATGGCTTGTTTTGAGTGTAGGCTAGAGGCTGAATGTATGGCTGCAGTTGAGGCACTCGTAATTATCAAGAACCGTTTCATCAATGTTTTCACCAAGAGCAGAGCCAGCAGCACCGCCAGCTATACCACCGACAATGGCTCCAATAATCGATCCAGCCGGTCCTGCGACCATGCCTATAGTTGCACCTATACGAGCACCAGCGGCCCCGGTGGCAGCTCCTGCCATGGTGCCGATCGTGCCCCCTGTTTTTCTGCCTAGGTTAATTGTGCCTATGCGGGTTGAACTGCAATTAGGGCATTGAATACTCATGTGATGCTCCTTAAGTTTTTAAAAATTTGTGCAGCCAATTGATGTGGTTTTTACACATCAACAGATGATTGCAATTAAGTTATATAGGTCTTTAAAATCCTAGAACACGGTATAAATGTAGGTTGATTTGGCAGGCTATACCAGTTTAGTAATACCCAACTGCTTGTTTATGCGACATGTATATGTAGTCAGTATGGATATGTAGCTAATGGTGCTCTATTGTTGATTTAAGCTAGCTGAAAACGAGCTATCAATGAATCTCAATATCAATGAAGGTCGCACATGAGAAGGCAGTGCTTAACCACAAAAAACAAGTCAATCAACATAAGAAGTCAATCTGAATTATCAGCACGTAAATGTGATAGTGATCAATTTACAATATCCATTAATACAGAAGATAGCGACGTTGACATAAATATATCGCCCTTAGACCTACAAATATTTTTGTCTAATAATCTTGAGTATATTGCAGATAATTTAGGGGATACGAAGGCTCAGTTGGAATTGATACGAGCACCAGGTTACCTCATAAAAAAGATTGATGATGCGACTATGCAGTCCGTGTTAATAGATCTGACTGATGATGTTCTTGTACATTTTTTGTGGTACATGAAGGATGAGGAGCTTATTGAGCTTATCATGAGGAATTTATCAAGAAGAGCTGGTGAGGTATTGCTAGAAGATCTTGAATGTTTTGTAAATCAAGACCCAGATAAGGCAGTCGGCACTAGAGTTAAAAGAAGCCACGAAGCGATTGCACAGTTTACTGGGTTATTTAGAGATATATTAGCTTAATAATAAGTATAAATAGCTACCTTATGAAAAAATTCGTAATGTAGCGCGACCTAAACTTAGAGTGGTTCTTAGGTTGGTAATCAATACTAATATTTCGATTTAATATAGGAGCATCTGATAATTAAGTACTTTAGAAAAAATGACAAGCGAATTGTAAATATAACGAATCAATCTGAGGTGTTACTGTGTAAGTTAGATGATGGCCAATTTAAAATTTCGGTCAAAGAAGAGAGTAATGATATTGATATAAATATATCGCCTCTTTATCTTCAAATATTTTTGTTAAGATCAATTGTCTACATTGTAAGTAATATAGAGGAAGCGCAAGTCAAGTTGGGTTTATTACGATCGCTTAGCTACATCATAAAAAACACTAATGATTACTATATACAATATATGTTAAGGGAAGTTGATTCTGAAACCTTGGTATTATTTTTGGAGTATATGGATAATAATGATCTTATTGGAACTATTACACAAAATTGTTCAATGACCGCTAGTGAAATACTGTTGGATGATTTGGAATCCTATAAAAGAAATTCAAGTATTACGTTAGAGAATAAGGTGAAAAAAGGCCAAGAGGCGATGGCTAATGTCACTGATGTATTAATGGATGTTTTATCCGAGCATGGCGAGTAGTAGCTCTTATTTTTATTGAGTTAATTAAAAACCACAGATGTATGATAATTATGCCTAAAGGGATGTATTGCAGATGACCGAAGTTTACGATCGTGAGAGCCAATTACAAAATCGGCTAAATACCTTTATAGAGCAGGACTTCGGATTGCCTAGAGCCGACTATTATGATCGACTAAATCTCGAAGGTTTTCTTCGTATGAAATCTGTCTTGAGCGATATCAACAACATATTTACGATGAAGGTTACATTAGCCTTTTCAGAATTGGTATCAAATCACCTAGCTCTGAATGAGGCAGCCAAACAGGAAATTATTTCCCAAATATTAGAAACCAAGCCTAACGCCAATGGCTACGATATCGAAGTGTCAGAACCGGTAAAAATAATTGCAGAGGTGAAGTGTAACGTACCTGTTAATGGCGGCAAGGTTTATGGTTCTGCACAAAAGGATGGAATCGCTAAAGATATAAATTCCTTAATGCACGGTAAGAGTAAATCATCAATCGATCCAGCAGGTTATTTGAAATTCATGGTATTTTTAGATATACCAGAAATACGCGATGCGACCAGTCATTTTGTTAAGAACATGAGAGGTGAAAAGGAACGTATTTCTTTTCTTGATAGTATTTCAAAGGCTGAAGATACAAGTCGGGTTTATGTTGCCTATGTCGGATTCTAGGTAAGGTAATTATAAGACGTTTACAAAAAGCGTGAAATGGTCTCGCTAGTGCTCGCCTTTTATTACGCCGTTCAACTGTATATACATATGTATTAAGTTTGTTTTTGTATTGGTTAGGTGAGTACTTTTTGATGATTATAAGGAAGTTCTATTGATTGACATGACTATACGCCCCAC